>Ga0208461_1000067_pt1 | contig 102089 bp, 118 predicted proteins | sample AD_JPNTR4_MetaG_FD_184448 | JGI IMG/M metagenome (GOLD analysis project Ga0208461, IMG submission 184448) | Active sludge microbial communities of municipal wastewater-treating anaerobic digesters from Japan - AD_JPNTR4_MetaG (SPAdes) (version 2) | ecosystem: Engineered > Bioreactor >...
TGTGGTTATTGAACATAATATGCATGTTATAAAATCAGCTGATTATGTAATTGATTTAGGTCCTGAAGGCGGAGATAAAGGTGGTAAAGTTGTAGCTTGTGGCACTCCCGAAGAATTAGTCAAAAACAAATTTTCAGTAACTGGCAAGTATTTAAAAGACTATCTTAATTAATTGCTATATTAATTATGATAACTTACAATATTGATTATCGAAAAATAGCTAAAATTTTAAAAAATGGCGGAGTAGTGATTATGTCAACTGAAACTTTATATGGTTTAATTTGCGACGCTACCAATTTAAAAGCTCTAAAAAAAATTTATTTAATAAAAAACAGGCCCAAAAACAAAGCTTTTCCAATTGTGGTTAAAGATTTGAAAATGCTAAAAAACTGGGCAGAAGTTAATAAAGAGCAAGAAGCAATAATTTTAAAAGCAACCAAACCAACTAATTTTATTCTAAAAGCTAAAAATCTTCCCAAAATTGCAATGCAAAATAATACTGTGGCTTTTAGGATAACTACTTCTGATTATCTCCAAAATTTATTTAGATATTTTAAAAAACCTTTAGTTGCAACCAGCGCTAATTTAGCCGGAGAAAAACCCCTAACTGATCCGCGAAAATATCAAGAAGTTTTTGGAAAAAATTCAAAATTAATCGAAGAAGTTGTTTTTGCTGGAATTAATCGCAAAACCAAAGGTTCGCAAATTATAGATTTGACAGTCAGGCCATATAAAAAATTAAGATAATGAATAATAAACCTAAAAATTTGCCAAATAGCCCTGGAGTTTATCTGTTCAAAAAGAAATCAGAAGTTTTATATGTTGGCAGGGCTATAAATTTAAAAAACAGGGTTAGCCAGTATTTTAGAGAAAATTTAAATCCCAGAATTAGAGAAATGGTTGAAAATTCTGATAGGGTAGAATTTCAAATTACCTCTAATTTACTGGAAGCGATTATTTTGGAAGCTAATTTGATTAAGAAATACTGGCCGAAATATAACATTAAAGATCGGGATAACCGCTCATTTTTATATTTATTAATTTCCAAAAAAGAAGATTTCCCAAAACCAATAATTATTAGAGGCAGAGAGCTTGAAAAATTTAAAAATTCTGATTTTGAAATTTTTGGGCCATATCAAAGTTTAACTTTGCTTAAAAGCGCTTTAAAAATAATTAGGCGGATTTTCCCTTATTCAACTTGCAAACCAAATCAAGGAAAGCCTTGTTTTGATTATCAGATTGGGCTTTGTCCCGGAATTTGTTTGGGTTTAATTTCTAAAAAAGATTATCGTAAAAATATTAATAATTTGATTTTATTTTTAAAAGGCGACAAAAAAAAGCTTTTGAAAAAACTGGAAAGAGAAAATCCAGAAGGATTGAAGGCTTTACAGCATATTCAAGACGTAGCTTTAATTTCAAATTTTGAAGAAGAAATAAAAAAGCAGGCTTATTATCGAATTGAAGGTTATGATATTTCCCACTGGGCAGGCAAAGAAACTTATGCTTCAATGGTTGTTTTTGAAAATGGAGTTTCAAATAAAAACGAATACCGTTTGTTTAAAATCAAGAAAGCCCCTAAAAATGATGATTTAAGGGCTTTAGAAGAAGTTTTAAAAAGAAGATTTGCCCACCAAGAATGGCGTTTTCCAAATTTAATAATGATTGACGGAGGATTGCCTCAAGTTAGTTATTGCTTTTCAGTTTTAAAATCTTTAAACATTTCAATTCCTTTGGTTGGAATTTCAAAATACCAAAACGATAAACTCGTTTTTTCAAAAGGAATCAGTAAATCTTTAAAAAAGATTATTGAAAGTTCAAAGCCAACTCTTTTAAAAGTCAGAGAAGAAGCTCACCGCTTTGCAAATAAATCTTCAAAAAGATTTAGAGAAAAAATTTTTTAATAAAACTTGACTTTTTATTTTTTTGCCATAAAATAATTCGCATTCGAAATTAATTAATAATTTTTTAAAAGTTATGGAAAACAAATCGATTTTTAAAGACACTAGTTTTTATATAGCTTTGGCTATTTTAATTTCTGGAATTTTAATTTCAGCTGCAATTTATTTTTCAAATTTCCAAAGCAAAACGACAACAACTAACACTCAGCCAGTAGCAGTTGAAAGCGAAGAACCTCAATTAAAAGTAGATGCTAATAATATTGATACAGCCAATGACCCGATATTAGGAGACCCTAACGCTCCCTTAACAATGGTTTATTGGTATGATTTCCAATGTCCGTTCTGTGGAAAATTCGAGATTGAAACCCTTCCGGGATTGATTGATAAATATGTTAATAATTCTCAAATGAAGATTGTTTTTAAAGATTATGCCTTTTTGGGTCCAGATTCCCAAGATGCGTCTTTAGTAAGCAATGCGATTTGGGAGCTTTATCCTCAAGATTATTTTGCTTGGCAAGAAGCAATGATGACCAGCCAAGATGAAGAAAATGGGGGATTTGGAAATATGGAAAGCATATTAGCAATGATTAAAGAAAAATTCCCCCAAATGGATACTGCTAAAATCCAAGAAACAATAAATAATAAAAAAGCGGATTATGAAGCAGAAATTTTAGCAGATACCCAAGAAGGTCAAGATAATGGCATTCAGGGGACTCCCGGTTTTATAATCGGCACTCAAGCTGTTTATGGCGCTTATCCTTTAGAAAATTTTGTTTCGATTATTGATAGCGAGTTAAATAAATAGTTTCTGAACAATTTTTAGAAGTTGAACTTTAAAAAGAAGTTCAACTTCTTTTGTTTGTAAAACACATTAGTGGACTAAATTAAAACCTGTTTATTTTATATTGATTTTTTTATATTGATTATTTAGTAAAATTGATTTATAATTATAAATAATATTAATAACTAATACTAAAATTTATGGCAAAAGTTTGTGCAATGTGCGGCAAAAAAGCAATTATGGGCGGGAAAAGAAATCTTCTAAGAGGAAAATATAATCCAACTCAAAAAACAAAAAAATATCCAAATTTACAATGGACTAGATTGCCTAATGGCAAAAGAGTTAAAGTTTGCACTCAATGTTTAAGGACTTTGGCTAAACAGCAAACAAAATAAAATTTTATGGAATTATGGGATTTTATTTTAAGCATTTCAATTAAGCTGGTTTTTGCTTTGATTTTAGGAGCAATTATTGGCTTGGAAAGAAGCTTGTCTGGCAAAGAAGCTGGAATAAGAACTTTCTCTTTAATTTCTTTAGGAAGCGCTTTATTTATAATTTTAAGTAACACTATAATTCCTTTAAGTTTTTCCGAGACTTATTTTGATCCGACTAGAACTTTGGGGCAAATTATAGTTGGCTTGGGATTTTTAGCAGGAGGCCTTGTTTTCTTTAAAGAAAACAAGGTTCACGGCTTAACAACAGCTGCTGCTGTTTGGGTTAGCGCGGCAATTGGCGCAGCTGTTGGTTTGGGAGCTTATTTAACAGCAATTATCACAACCTTTTTAGTGGTTTTTGTTTTGGAGATTTTATTTAGAATTGAAAAAAAATTTCATCTTTCAGAAGACGAAGTTGTTAAAAGAAAATTAGATTCTAAAGAAGAAACCAAAGAATAATTCAAAAATTTTCGGGGTGTAGGATAATGGTAGTCCGCGAGGCTGGGGGTCTTGCAGTCCGGGTTCGATTCCCGGCACCCCGACAGCCATAAGTGAATAATTTTTATTAATATGAAATTTAATAAATCGCCTGAATCACAACAAGATAATTATTTTTCTAAAAAAGGGGAAGAAGAACAAATTTCTAAATTGCAAGAATTGCAAGATTGTCCAGAAGACCCTAATAGAAAATTATTCAAAGAAAAAGTAAAAGAGCAAAGGATAAAGGAAAAAAATATTCCGGGTTCAAATATTGAAATAGGTTTTAAAAGAGAAAAACTTTGCTTAAAAGCTTTGCAAGAATTGAAAAAAGAAGAGAAAATTATTGATATTTTGCCAACCGGAATGATTGATGTAAAAGGAAAATTTAATGAAAATCCAACAAATCTTGATTTGCACGAGCAAACAGATTTCCTTATTACCGTTGCTTCTAAGGGCAGAATAAGATTTGTAAAAATTTCAGTAAAACCGCCAGAATCAAAAACTTTAGAGAAAAAAGCAGACATCTTTTTGAATATTGGTTTAGATGACACTATTGAAGAGATAAAAGAGCAGATAGAGAAAAAATTAGCTAATATCTAATGAATTTTTAGCTATTGACAAAATCAATATTATTTGCTATAATTAGAATAGTTCTTTAAAAAAAAATTTATTAAATCAGCAAAGGAGGCTGAGATGGAAACTGGGAATGAAGTAATAAATGAAGCCGCAGAATGGACAAATGGTCTTCTAGGCCATTTAAGTGATGAGGTGATTAATAAAATCGTAAATGGGGAAGAAGAAGAATTTTCTTCTTCCGAGTTACAAGGATATCTCTATCACGTAAAGCATTGTTATACGTGCGCGTCGGAATTGGCGCGTATTTATTACAATACTTCCAACCGAATGAGCTACGCTCCATTCGGAAAGCTTATAGAAGATATGGGTATGTTTAATCCCCTTAATCCATAGGGAGGATTAAATGAAAGATCAATATAGAGCAGACATATGTCTGCTCTTTTCTTTTTTAAAAAAGAGATTTTTGTTCAAAATTTAAAATTTATCCAATTAATAATAATCTCTTGTTTTCTGGTGTTTCTTAGGTTATGATTTTTGATAGAAAAATAATAATATGAATCAAAATATTAATAGCATTGATATTGAAGAAAAAAGAAAAATTTTTTTAGAAGGATTAGAAAAAACCTATAAAAAATTTGAAAAGTTTGATAAATTTCCCGGGACAGGTTTCAAAAACAGATTAATCCGCTTGTTTTTTTATCCTAATTATTATTTTAATCGCTTTATAAAAGGAAAATTATCTAAAAATAAAACTGTTATTCTTTTTTGGGGAAAGAAAATAAATTTAAACACAAAAGAAACCTCTTTTTTGTCAGTGAATGGAATCTTGTCGGGATTAGCGGAATATAAATTAACAAAGTTCTTTATAAAGAATTTTAAAGAAAATGATATTTTTTATGATATCGGTGCAAATTTTGGTTTTTATAGTTTTTTAGCATTGGAATTTTGCAAAGAAGTTCATTTGTTCGAGCCAATTCCTTTTATCTTTGATAATTTAAAAGATAATTTTAAAGATTATCAAAATGTATTTTTAAACAACATAGCTTTATCTGACAAAAAGGGGAAAATAGATTTATTTATTCCAGAAGGTAGTTCAATTGATTCAATGTCTGGTTCTTCTATTATACAAGAAACAACTCAAGTTCATTCTTATCAATTTAAGAAAAAAATTGAAGTAGAAACAGAAACTTTGGAAAACTATTTTAAATCGCATAATTTACCAAGCGTTATTAAATTGGATGTTGAGGGAGCAGAAAGTTTGGTTATTGAAGGAGGTTTAGAATTTTTTAAAAATAACTCGCCAATTATTTCTTTAGAAGTTTGGTCGCCAAAAGAGGGTGGTGAAATTTCAATGAAAGCAGTTCAAAAATTAAAAGACATTGGTTATCAATCTTATCAAATTAATAAAAACGGAGAATTGGAAAAAGTAACTGGAGATTTATCAATAATTGTTGAAAAAGAAAGTTTGAGCGGAGATAACTTTATTTTTAAAAAATGAAACTTCTAATTATTTCTCAATACGGCTTAGTTACTGAGGCGCATTTAAAAATTTTTCAGGAATTTTCTAAAAACAATTTTATAAAAGAAGTTTTAGTTTTAGTCCCTAAATTTTTAAAAGTTGATAAGGTTTATAATTCAAGAGGTTTTGTTAAGGCTCGAAAAATTGAGCTTGAAAATAAGAAAGGGAAAATTATTCCTGTCCCCTTTATAAAAGGGGGAATTAATTTTTTTTATATTTTTTATTATCTTGTTAAATTTAAGCCCGATGTTATTTTTGTTTTAAACGAAGCATTTTCTAAAGATGTTTTTTGGGCTTCTTTGGCAAATATTTTTGCTAAAATATTTTGTTTTTGGCGTAAAAAACCAAAAATTTATTTTTACGGATTTGAGAATATCAATAAATATTATACAGAGTATAATTTAATACAAAAAATAGTAGCTCAATTTATTAAAAAGACAATTAATTACGGAATTGTTTGTAATGACGAGGCTTTAAAAATTTTAAATGAGGTAAATTGGTATCCCAGAACAAAAAAAATTTTTTGGGGCGTACCTTTGGAAGTTTATCAAAAAAACATTTCTCAACAAGAGATTTTGGATTTAAAACAAAAACTTAAAATATCATTAAATTCTAAAATAATTGGCTATGTCGGAAGATTTGTTGAAGAAAAGGGAATCAAAGATTTAATAGAAGCCTTTCTAAAATTAGATTTAGACGCGGTTTTGATATTCATTGGCGATGGCCAATTAAGAAGTTGGCTGGAAGAAACAAGTAAAAATCACCCAAATATCATAGTTTTACCTCCACAAAAAAGCGAAGATTTGGCTTATTTTTATAAAATAATTGATGTTTTGGTTTTGCCATCAAAGACAACCAAATCTTGGAAAGAGCAATTTGGCAGAGTTTTAATTGAAGCAATGGCTTCTGGCGTTAAGGTTGTTGGTTCTAACTCAGGCGCCATACCGGAAGTTATTAATGGTTGTGGCGCGATTTTTAAAGAAGGCGATGTTGATGACTTGAAAAACGCTATAATAAAAGAATTGGATATTAACAGAGATAGAAATAAATTGCAGGAAAGAGCTAAATTAGCTTCAGTTGAAAATTTTGTTAATGAATGTTTAGAATTTTTTAGAGAAAATGAAAATCTATGAAAAAGACTATAGTTTTAGTTGACCATTCATTCCATCAAAAAACAAAAAGTTCTGTTTTCTTAAAAGAAATTTTGAAAGAAGAATTTCTAATAAAAGAAATTTGGGACAATTCTTGGAAAGGCGAAAAACCAGTTACTGCTGATGAAATAAACAGCTTTAATCCTGATATTGTGATTTACTGGCAAGTGATTGGCAAGCCATCAGAAATGAAAAAAATAAAAAATAAAAATATTATTTGGTTTCCAATGGAAGGAGAAAGCGAGAGAAAAAATTTCAAGTGGCTGAATTATAAAAAGTTGGGATTAAAAATTATATGTTTTTCAAAGGTAAATTTTGATAAAAGTTCAAAAGTGGGGTTAGATTCTTTATATGTTCAGTATTTTCCAAAGCCGCAGAATCAGAATTTAATAAAAGATTACTCCGGTTTAAAAATAATTTTTTGGCAAAGAAGAAAAGAAATTAATTGGCAGACAGTTAAAGAAATTATTGCTGACCAAAAAGTTGAGAAAATTTATTTTCGTAATATTTCCGATCCATTTATGATAAATCTGCCAATTCCTTCCAAAGAAGATATTGAAAAATACAATATTACAATATCTGATAAATGGCTTAGTTTTGAAGAATTAGAAGAGTTGTTTTTCCAATATAATATTTTCTTTGCTCCCAGACTTTATGAAGGCATAGGAATGGCTTTTTTAGAAGCAATGTCCAAAGGACTGGCAGTTGTTGCTCCTAATACTTCTACTCATAATGAATATATTATTAATGGGTTTAACGGTTATTTGTACGATTTTAAAAATCCTAAAAAAATAGATTTTTCTAATTTGAAGGAAATTGGAGAAAATTCTTTTAAAACTTCATTAGAAGGATATCAGAAATGGCAAAATAGCATTGGGGAAATAATTAATTTTATAAATAAAGAGCCAGAAAAAAAATTTTTGACAAAATCAGAATTATTAGAAGTATCTATCGGCAATATTTTTTTAAATCCATTTTTGGAGTTTAAAATTATTTTAAAGAATTTAGCTAAAAAATTTTTATTAAAAGCTACTAAAGATAAATGAAAATATCTATAATTACTCCATCATTTAATAGTGAAAAAACAATTGAAGATGCAATTAAAAGTGTTATAGGCCAGACATACAAAGATATTGAATATATTATTATTGACGGAGGATCAAAAGATAAAACACTTGAAATTATAAATAAATATCAAGATAAAGTTTCTAAAGTTGTTTCTGAGAAAGATAGGGGATTATATGATGCAATCAACAAAGGAATCAAATTAGCAACTGGCGAGATTATTGGAAATTTAAATTCTGATGATGTTTATGAAAATAATAGAGTTTTGGAATTAGTTACTGAAACTTTTGAAAAAACCAAGTGTGATGTTTGTTGGGGAGATTTAGTTTATGTTAAAAAAGATAATTTAAATAAAATTACCAGAGTTTGGAAATCATCGGAATTTAAAACCGGCAAGTTTAAAACCGGCTGGCATCCGCCTCACCCAACTTTTTTTGTAAAACGCGAAATTTATGAAAAATTTGGAGTTTTCCGCGAGAACTTTAAAATTGCCGCTGATTATGAATTAATGCTGAGACTTTTAGAAAAGCATCAAGTTAAATCATCTTATATTCCCCAGACATTAGTCAGAATGAGAGAAGGAGGAAAAAGCAATTGGAAAAGCATTTTAAATGTTTTAAAAGCAAATTTAGAGTGCTACCGATCTTTTAAAATTAATCAACTACCAGTTTCTCCATTTTTTATTTTTATTAAGCCTTTTTCTAAAATAAAACAAATCAGGACTTGATTTTTTATTAGTTTTGTGTTATATATAATTTATCTCTTTCAATAAGAAAGAGAAATTTTTATAATCAGGAGGTTTGAAATGGCTAGCAGGGGTAGAGATAAATGTGGGGGTGACGAAAAGGAAAGTAAAGATAGTCAAGTAGGCAATCAAGTAGATAATCAAGTAGAACGAAGAAGATCCCGTAGAAATCAGTGGCGGGATCGCGAGAAGAAAAAACAGAAACCCTGCAGGGGGAATAATGGTCGTTGCGGCCACTAAAAGTTTTATGGGCACACCAAAAGTGTGCCCTTTTATTTTTAGAAAATTAAAACAAAAATTGGCAAATTTTTTAAAAATAAGTTATACTTTTGTTTATATGAATTTTGTATTTATTTTTTATTTTATAATTTTATTATTTTCAATTATTATTCATGAAGTTTCTCATGGCTATGTGGCTGAAATTTTAGGCGACGATACTGCCAGAGTAATGGGGAGATTAACTTTAAATCCCATAGTTCATTTAGATCCAATTGGTTCAGTAATGTTACCCTTGTTTTTAATTTTAATATCAGTTATTACTCGTGGCCCATTAATTTTATTTGGCTGGGCAAAACCAGTTCCTTATAACCCTTTAAATTTAAAAGATCCAAAGTTGGGAAGTTTTTATATTGCTTTAGCAGGACCCTTATCCAATATTTTTATTGCTGTAATTTTTGGATTATTAATAAGATTTAATATTGTTGGCATTAATGACAACTTAGGATTATTATTTTCGTTAATTGTTTTTTTGAATTTAATGCTGGCAATTTTTAATTTGTTGCCCATTCCGCCGCTTGATGGTTCAAAAGTTTTATTTGGAATTTTGCCTGATAGATTTTATAAAGTTGAAGAATTTTTTTACCGCTATCAATTTATTTTATTCTTTATAATTTTGATGTTTGGAGCTTCAATTGTAATGCCAATTGTTAATTTTTTGTTTATGGTTATAACTTCTTATCCTTTGGCTATTTAAAACCAAATAATTAACAATGTTGAACAAAGTTATTTATGAAAAAACCAAAAAATTGTTTGACTTCTAAATTATTTTTTGTTATATTTTAAGAGCTTAATAGATTTTTATTTATGCCTACAATTCAACAATTAACAACCAAAAGTAAAAAAAGGAAAAAAATTTCCAAGAAAACAAAAGCTCCTGCTTTGAAGCGAATTTTTAATCCTTTACAAAATAGATACAAAATTTCTCCCTCGCCATTAAAAAGAGGGGTTTGCTTAAAAGTTTTTACAACTAATCCTAAAAAACCAAATTCTGCTTTAAGAAAAGTTGCCCGAGTTAGATTAACTAATGGCATGGAGGTTACTGCTTATATTCCCGGAGAAGGACATAATTTACAAGAACACTCAATTGTTTTATTAAGAGGTGGAAGGGTAAAGGACTTGCCGGGTATTAAATATCATATTGTTAGAGGAGTTCTTGATACTTCAGGTGTTGAAAAAAGAAGAAAACAAAGGTCAAAATATGGAACAAAGAAACCAAAAGAAACTAAATAATTATGCGCAAGAAAGGTAATTACAAAAAAAGACCCTATCCTTTAGATCCTAAATACCAAGATCCATTAGTTGGCAAATTTACCAATCATTTAATGAAAAAAGGCAAAAAAAGCCTTGCTCAAAAAATTGTTTATCAGTCTTTCGAGTATTTAGAAAAAAATTATAAAGAAGATCCCTTAACAGTTTTTGAATCTGCTTTAAAAAATGTAGCTCCTTCAGTTGAAGTTAAATCAAAAAGAGTTGGGGGAGCTAATTATCAAGTTCCAATGCCTGTAAGAGGGGAAAGAAAAGACACTTTAGCAATGCGCTGGATTTTACAAGCTTGCCGTTCGAAAAGAGGAAAGCCAATGTATCAAAAATTAGCAGATGAATTAGTTTTGGCTTCTAAAAACGAAGGAGCAGCTGTTAAAAAAAGAATGGATATTGAAAGAATGGCTGAAGCTAACAAAGCTTTTGCCCATTTTGCCTCCTAAAAATCTTAGCTTTTAAACAAAAAATTTTTTGAATATTTTTGTTTTGAGAAAATAATTAATTAAAAAATAATAATATATGCCGCGGTTACATCCCTTAGAAAAAACTAGAAATATAGGAATTATTGCTCATATTGATGCTGGAAAAACAACAGTCAGTGAGTGTATTTTGTATTATACAGGTTTAATTCATAAAATTGGAGAAGTTCATGAAGGAGAAGCTACTATGGATTGGATGGTTCAAGAAAGAGAAAGGGGAATTACTATTTCTTCAGCTGCCACCACTTGTTTTTGGACTCAAACTTATAAACCAGAATCTTCAAATAAAAAAGAATACCGAATTAATTTGATTGATACTCCGGGCCATATTGATTTTACTGCTGAAGTTCAAAGGTCTTTAAGAGTTTTAGACGGCGCAGTCGTAGTTTTTGACGGAGTTTCTGGAGTTGAACCTCAATCAGAAACAGTTTGGAGGCAGGCTGATGGTTATAAAGTTCCCAGGATGTGTTTTATAAATAAATTAGATAGATTGGGAGCAAGTTTTGAAAATTCATTAAGCTCAATAAAAGACAGATTAACAGTAAATGCCGTTCCTATCCAATTAAATATTGGCTTGGAAGATAATTTTGTTGGAGTTATTGATTTAATTAGAATGAAGGCTATTAAATTTGAAGGAGACAACGGGGAAACTATTAAAGAAGAGGAAGTTCCTGAAAATTTGAAAGAGGAAGCTTTGAAAATGAGAAATTACTTAGTTGAAAAGGCTGCAGAACAAGATAGCGGTTTAACTGAAAAATATCTAAAAGGGGAAGAATTAACAGAGGACGAGATAAGACTGGGTTTAAGAAAAGGGACTTTAAACTATGATTTGGTTCCGGTATTATGCGGCAGCGCTTTGCAAAATAAAGGAGTCCAATTGCTTCTTGATGCAGTCTGCGATTATCTTCCTTCACCAATTGATTTAGAAGAAAATAAGCCAATCAAGGGTTTCGATCCCAAAACAGAACAAGAAATCATTAGGAAACCGTCAGACGATGAACCGTTTGCTGCTTTGGCTTTTAAAGTTGCCAGCGATCCTTACGTTGGAACTTTAACTTATTTTAGAGTTTACTCAGGCAAATTTTCTAAGGGGAATTATATTTTAAATTCCACTAAAAATAAGCAAGAAAGAATTAGCAGAATTGTTAGAATGCATTCTAATCATCGCGAAGAAATTGACGAAGTGTATACTGGAGATATCGCCGCAACAGTTGGTTTAAAATATACCACTACTGGGGATACTTTATGCGATTCAAATAACCCAATTATTTTAGAAAAAACAGTTTTTCCAGAACCAGTTATTTCAATGAGAATTGAGCCAAAAACTAAAGCTGATTTGGAAAAATTAGGAATTGTTTTGAAAAAATTACAAGAAGAAGACCCCACTTTTAAGGTTAGAACCGATGAAGAAACTTTAGATGTGATTATTTCTGGAATGGGTGAACTTCATTTGGAAGTATTGGTTGATAGAATGAGAAGAGAATTTGGGGTTGATATTAATGTTGGAAAACCTCAAGTTGCTTATAGAGAAAGCATTAAAAAAACTGTTGAAGCTGAAGGAAAATATATCAGGCAGTCTGGTGGGCGGGGTCAATACGGACACGTGTGGCTGAGATTAGAACCACTTCCAGAAGGAGCTGGTTTTAAATTTATCAATGCCATTAAGGGTGGAATTATTCCTCAGGAATTTATCCCAGCTGTTGAAAAAGGAGTGATTGAAGCAAAAGAAAAAGGAGTAATAGCTGGTTATCCAGCGGTTGATTTTCAGGCAACTTTATATGACGGATCTTTTCACGAAGTCGATTCTTCAGAAATGGCTTTTAAAATAGCTGCTTCAATTGCTTTTCAGGATGCTTTTAAAAGAGCTGATCCATATTTATTAGAACCAATTATGAAAATTGAAGTTGTGGTGCCTGAGAAATTTTTAGGCGACGTAGTTGGAGACTTGAGTTCTAAAAGAGCTAAAATAAGAGAAATGTCTGATAGAAGCAATTTAAAAGTTATTGATGCCTTAGTTCCTTTAGCGGAAATGTTTGGTTATGCAACAGATTTAAGATCAATTACTGAAGGACGAGGAACCTTTACTATGGAATTTGACCATTACGAAGAAGTTCCTAGAAACATTGCTGAAACTATAATTAACAATCGAAATTTAAAATAACTTTTGTCAAAATCTATTGACTATCTATATAGATAGTCATAATAGTGTAATCTTTTAACTAATAGCTAAATAATAAAAAATATAACTAATTTGTTTGGCGGCAAATAATTTTGACAAATAGTTAAGATATCCAGTCGAATACTTTTAAAAATACTGAATTGTTATTTGGTAACTTATAATTTCTACCCCCAAACCCGCAAAGTGGTCCACAGAGATAACCAAAATTTTCAATTTCAATTTTATCGACATATGCATTTTGGTTTTTGTCAAATACCATACCTTCCCCGTTTTCCAATAAATCGGCTATGTAAAGTTCTATTTCAGTGTATAAGCCTAGTTCTTTTATCACATTATTGATTTCTATTCTATCTTTATTTTTTGTTTGTTCTTCAATAAAGGTTAGTAAATCTTGATTTGATTTTGTTTTTTCATTTTTTTCTATCAATTGTTTTAAATATTTTTCAAAGCCGTTTGATTCAAAACTAATTGTAACCTGTGGTGTTTCGAATACAATTATTTTAGAATTAGGATTTATCTGCTGGGATAAATTAACAATTTTGGTATTCGAACGCTCCATAGGATATTTGTTTTCTATATAATACTCCCTATAATAATGGCTAGCAATTAATCCGATAATCATTATAATTAATACAGCGCCTATTAGAATGGTGATTATTATCTTTATTGTGTTAATAGTTTTTTTGCTCATAAATTTTACTTAATTATTTTTCTACTAATAAAATATTTTATTATTTTATTATATCAAATTATTCATTTGAAGTTAAACTTCAATAGAGTTAATTTTAGGGGTTGACTAAATAAATTTTTTGCGTTAAAATTCCCTACATAATTAATAAATTAAAAACAAATTAAATATATGGCAGAAAAAGCAAAATTCGAAAGAACAAAACCACACGTTAATGTGGGAACCATTGGTCACGTTGATCATGGAAAGACAACCTTAACTTCGGCGATTCACTACGTCTTATCTTTAAAGGGGTTAGCTAAATTTTTAGCTTATGAACAAATTGATAAAGCTCCTGAAGAAAAATCACGAGGTGTAACAATTAATATTCACCACAGCGAATACGAATCTGATAAGAGGCACTATGCCCATATTGATGCTCCGGGACACGCTGACTATATTAAAAATATGGTAACTGGAGCAGCCCAAATGGATGGCGCAATATTGGTAGTTTCAGCAGCTGATGGCCCGATGCCCCAAACCAGAGAGCATTTATTATTAGCGAGACAAGTTGGAGTTCCAGCCATTGTGGTTTTTCTTAATAAAACCGATATGGTTGATGATCCTGAATTAATAGATTTAGTTGAAGCCGATGTCAGAGAATTATTAAAGAAATATAACTACGATGGAGATAACGCTCCGGTTATTAAGGGTTCGGCATTAAAAGCCTTAGAGGCAAAATCATTAGACGATCCAAATGTTAAACCGATTTTAGATTTGGTTGAAGCTTTAGACAATTATATTCCAGAACCAGTTAGAGATGTTGATAAGCCATTTTTGATGGCGATTGAAGACATTTTTTCAATTGAAGGAAGAGGAACGGTAGTAACTGGCAGAATTGAAAGAGGAGTGATTCATTTAAACGACGAGGTTGAAGTTGTGGGAATTAAACCAACTTTTAAAACTATCGTTACTGGAATTGAAATGTTTAATAAATCCTTGGACGAAGGACAAGCTGGAGATAATGCTGGAATTTTGTTAAGGGGAGTTAAAAAAGAAGATGTTGCCAAAGGTCAAGTTTTAGCAAAGCCGGGTTCAGTTACTCCTCATACTGAGTTTGAAGCAGAAGCTTATATTTTGAAAAAAGAGGAAGGGGGAAGGCATACGCCATTTACTTCTGGATATAAACCTCAATTCTTTATAAGAACAACCGATGTTACCGGAGAAGTTATTTTGCCAGAAGGAAGGGAAGTAGTAATTCCCGGAGATACTGCAACTTTTTCTGTAAAATTGATTTACCCAGTAGCTTTAGAAGAAAAACAAAGATTTGCTTTTCGTGAAGGAGGAAAAACTATTGGTGCTGGAGTTGTAACCAAAATTATAAAATAATGACAGAAAAAGAAGTTAAAAGTAAAATCAGGATAAAGATAAAATCATACGATAATAAAATTATCGACGCTTCCTGTAGAACAATAATTGAAACAGCTGTGCGTTATAATGCTGAAATTGTAGGACCCATACCTTTGCCAACTGATATTAAAAAATATACAGTTAATAGATCAACGTTTGTCCATAAAAATTCCAGAGAGCAATTTGAAACCAGAATTCATAAAAGATTAATTGATATTATTAATCCTACAGCCCAGCTAATTGAATCTTTAACAAATTTAAATTTGCCAGCAGGAACTGATATTGAAGTCAAAATGATTTCATAAAATTTAATTCAAGCTATTGGCTAATGAGCGCGCCAAGAAAAGCGCCTTAAGGCGCTTTTCAAATGTCTAAGATTTTAAAAATATGTCCAAGTTTATTTTAGGAAAAAAAATAGGAATGATGGAAATTTTTGATTCCCAAACAGGGGAAGCTTTTCCTGTAACAGTGGTTTCTATTCCCGATAATTATGTAGTTCAAATTAAAACTAAAGATAAAGATGGTTATTGGGCTTTGCAATTGGGCTGTGATTTAAAAAATAAATTGTCAAAACCTTTAAAGGGCCATTTAAAAGAGTTGCCAAATTTGAAGTATTTAAGAGAATGGAAAGCTAATGAAAGTGAAATTTCAAAATACAAGAGAGGTGAAAAAATAGCCATTGATATTTTTGAAAAAGGAGAAAAGGTTGATGTTTCGGGAATAAGCAAAGGGCGAGGATTTGCTGGAGTTGTTAAAAGGCATCATTTTAAAGGAGGGCCAAAGACTCATGGGCAAAAGCATAGTTTAAGAAGGCCGGGATCAATTGGTGCAACCACCCCCCAGAAGGTTATTAAGGGAACTAAAATGGCTGGACAATTGGGAAACGAAAGAGTAACTATAAAAAACTTAAAGATTGTGGAAATTGATAAAGACAGAAATTTGATTTTTTTGAAAGGCGCTGTACCGGGGTTTAATAATAGTTTAGTTGAAATAAAATCTAAATAAAATATGAAAGCTAATGTTTATAATGAAAATGGAGAAGTGATAAAAGAAATAGACCTTGATAGTCGAATTTTTGAAGTTGAAGCAAACGAAGATTTACTGCATCAAGCAGTTAGAACTATATTAGCGAATCGCAGAAAACCAATTGCTGATACTAAAGATAGAGGAGAGGTGCAAGGTGGAGGCAAAAAGCCTTGGAGGCAAAAGGGAACTAGCAGAGCAAGGCATGGTTCAATCAGATCTCCATTATGGAAAGGAGGAGGAGTAACCTTTGGACCCGTTAAAGAAAAAAATTACTCCCTAAAAATTAATAAAAAAATGAAAGATAAAGCTTTAAAAATGGTTTTATCTTTAAAGGCCAAAGAAAATAAAATTTTTGTTTTAGAAAAAAATTTAAATTTTGAGAATAATAAAACAAAAGAAGCTAAGAAATTTTTTGATAATTTTTTTAAAAATCAACCGAAACCAAAGTTACTGATTATCGATAGTTTTCAAAATGAAAAAGCCACGAAAGCCATAAATAATTTGCCAAAAACCAAATGGCTCAAAGTTGAAAATTTAAACATTTTAGATTTAATTGATTATGAATGCTTAATGATCAGCGAAAAAAGCATCGAGAAATTAACCAAGAATTTAAATAAGTAATATGGCCTTGTTTTCTAGAAAAAAATCAGATAAAGATAAAGCAGTTGAAAAAGAAGCCAAAGAAACTTCCAATATTGAAGCTAAGCAAAAAACAAGTAAGAGCTCTAAAGAAATTGCAAGTTCAAACGTTTCAGATCTTAAAAAGCAATTTATTCTTTTGCCGCATATTACTGAAAAAGCAAATGATTTAGTTCAGAACCAAGGATACGTTTTTGAGATTAAGGGCCGTGCAAATAAAACAATGGTTGCTCAAGAAATTGAAAAAAAATTTAAAGTTAAGGTTCGTAAAGTTAATATAATCGCTTCTCACTCTAAACCAATTTCTTACAAAAGAAAAAAACAAAGTTATAAAAAAAGTCCTAAAAAAGCAGTTGTTTATTTAAAAGAAGGATATAAAATAGATTTATCATAATTATTAAAATATGACAATTAAAACATCAAAACCAGTTACTCCATCAAGACGTCACTATAAAACAGTGGATTATTCAGGATTGTCAAAAACAAAACCAGAAAAATCTTTGCTTAAACCATTAAAAAAGAAAGCTGGTAGAAATTCATTTGGCAGAATAACTGTCAGACATCAAGGAGGGGGAAATAAACGAAGATACCGAGAGATTGAATTTGGAGAAAAATTTATGAACCAACAGGGAAAAGTTGAGAGTTTGGAATATGATCCAAATAGAAATGCTTTTATTATGAAGGTTTTATTCAGTAGTGGCGAGCGAGCTTACTTTTTAGCTCCTGAAGGAATTCATTTGAATGATAAAATTGTAATAGCTCAAGAAACCCCAGTTGAAATTGGCAATAGAATGATGCTTAAGAATATTCCAATAGGAACCCAAGTTTTTAATATTGAAGTCTTGCCAAATCAAGGAGGAAAATTGGTTAGATCAGCTGGCTTAGCGGCCACTGTTATGGGAAATGAAGAAAAATATACTTTGATCAAAATGCCTTCAAAAGAAATTAGAAAGATTTTAAGTAATTGTTTTGCAACCATTGGTCAGGTTTCAAATTCTGAATATCGCTTAACCAATGTGGGTAAAGCTGGTAAAATAAGGCACAGGGGAATAAGACCAACTGTTAGAGGCTCAGTAATGAATCCTAGAGACCACCCATATGGAGGAGGAGAAGGAAGAACTACTAGAGGAACTAGAAAACCAAAAGATAAATGGGGTAATGTTACTGGCGGAAGAAAAACTAGAAACAAGAAAAAATGGTCAAAAAAATTAATTGTTAAAGATAGAAGGCAATCAAAATAAAATTATGAGTCGAAGTTTAAAAAAGGGGCCGTTTGTTGATAAAAAACTATTAGAAAAAATTAAAGATCTCGATCCTAATAAAGCCGAGGTAATTAAAACTTATTCTAGAAGCTCAACAATTGTTCCAGAAATGATTGGTTTTACTTTTGGAGTTTATAATGGTAAGGAATTTATTAACGTTAAAATTATTGAAGATATGGTTGGCCATAAATTAGGAGAATTTTCATTGACCAGAAAGTTTATTAAGCATGGAGGAAAATTACAAAGAGCTGTCGAGGCAAAACAAAAAAGTAAGAATTCTAATAAATAAAAATAATGGAAGAAGTAAAAGCTCAGCTTAAATATTTAAGAATTTCACCTAAAAAAGTCAGGTTAGCCACTGGCATTCTTAAAGGTTTAAGTTTTAAAGAGGCTCAAGCTCAACTTAAAAATTTAAACAAAAAATCAAGCGAACCATTATTAAAACTTTTGATGTCGGCAGCAGCTAATGCTGAACATAATTACGGATTAAAAAAAGAAGATTTATATATTTCTAAGATTTTAGTTGACCCGGGACCAAGTTTAAAAAGATATAGACCAAGAGCTCGTGGCAGTGTTTTTCCAATTTTCAAAAGGACTTCTCATGTTACAATTTTTCTTTCTCCATTAAAATCTCAAACTTCTAAATCCGTTGAATCAAAATTACAAACGCCAAAAACAGTTAGAAAAGAAACCGAAACTATTCCAGAAGAAACTAAAAATAAAGTTGAACGATCCGCAGTCCAACAAAAACCAAAAGTTGAAAAGAAAGTTAAAAAACCAATAGCCACCAAAGGACAAAGACAAAGAATTTTTAGAAGAAAAGCAATTTAAGATAAAAATATGACACATAAAACAAATCCAATTTCATATCGGTTAGGAATTAATGAAGAATGGCGTAGTAGATATTTTGATGCCAAAAATTTAAAGTTTTTTCTGGAAGAAGACGAAATAATTAGAAACACAATTAATAAATTGTTTAAGCGTTCAAGTATTGAAAAAATTGATATCGAAAGAGTCAGGGGAAATAATATAAAGATATTTATTAGCACTGCTAGACCAGGAATTATTATCGGTAGAGGAGGTAAGGGAGTTGAGGATTTAAGAAAAGAACTTTTGAAAAAAATTATTAAATTTAGAAAACAGAAAAACTTAGAAACTAAAAATATAGATTTAGATTTAAGCATTGCTGAGGTTAAAAAACCCGATATTTCAGCGCAATTAGTTTCTGAAAATATAGCTATAGCTTTAGAGAAAAGAGTTCCTTATCGAAAAGTAATAAAAAATTCTTTAGAAAAAATAACAACTTACAAAGAAGTAAAGGGAGCAAAAATTATGGTTTCTGGAAGATTAAATGGTGTTGAAATTGCTAGACGCGAATGGGTCAGCAAAGGTAGAATTCCTTTAGTTACCATAAGGTCAGATATTGATTACGCTGAAAATAGAGCTTATTGCACCTATGGAGTAATAGGTATTAAAGTTTGGATTTATAAGGGAGAAAAACAATTAGAATAAAAATATGTTAGCGCCTAAAAAAGTAAAACATCGCAAATGGCATAAAGGAAGATCAAGAAATAGAGAAAAAGAAACTCGAGGAATTGAGCTTCATTTTGGTTCTTATGGTTTAAAGGCTTTGGAAAACAAATGGATAACCGCAGCCCAAATTGAATCTTGCAGAAAAGTTCTTGCCAAATATACCAAAAAGGGCGGAAGAGTTTGGATTAGAATTTTTACAGATAAACCAGTTACCAAAAAACCACCTGAAGTAACTATGGGTGGTGGAAAAGGAGATGTTGATCATTATGCTTTTCCAGTAAGAGTTGGCAGAGTACTTTTTGAGATAGATGGTTTGAGCAAAGAACAAGCCGAGAAAGCCTTAAAGGGTGCGGCTTATAAATTGCCAATTAAAACTAAAATAATTTCTAGAGAATAAAATGAAAAGAAAAGAATTAAACAGTTTTAAAAATCTAAGCGAAAAAGAATTGTTTTCAAAATTAACAGAGCTTCAAAGTAAGCTTGAGACCTTGAAATTTGATAAAAAATTAGCTAAATTACAAAACACTGCGCAAATTCAACAAATAAGAAGAGATATTGCGAGAGTTTTAACTATTTTAAAAGAAAAGAAATATGACTCAAACAAAAATTAAAAGAAATTTTACAGGTACGGTTGTTTCTAATAAAATGACCAAAACTTTAGTGGTGTTAGTTGAAAGATTCAGAAAACATCCTAAATATCAAAAAAGGGTAAAATATTCTAAAAGATTTAAAGCTCATTATGATAATGGAGATTATCAAATAGGAGATAAAGTAATAATTGAAGAAACTCGTCCCTATTCCAAGGAAGTTAAGTGGCGAGTGATTCAAAAAATAGACAATAAAAAATATGATTCAACCCCAAACAATGCTTAATGTTGCTGATAATAGTGGAGCCAAATTAATCCAGTGTTTTAGGGTTTTGGGAGGCTCAAATAAAAAATATGCTCAAATTGGAGATATTATTATGGCAACGGTAAAAGTTGCAGAACCGCGAAAATTGGTTAAAAAACACGATAAAGTTAAAGCAGTGATAGTCAGGCAAAGAAAACCATTTAGAAGAAAAGACGGTTCTTATATTAGATTTGATGATAACGCTGCAGTAATTTTAGAGAAAGATAAAGATCCAAAGGGTGGTAGAATTTTTGGACCAGTTGCTAGAGAAATTAAAGAAAAGGGATTTGACAAAATTGCTAATTTAGCACCAGAAGTAATTTAAATTATGAAAAGCCAAATTTTAAAAATTCATAAGGGAGATATTGTAAAAGTTATTTCGGGCAAAGAAAAAGGTAAACAAGCCAAAGTTATTAAAGTTTTACCAAAAGAAAATAAAGTGGTTTTAGAAAATCTATTTATTGTTAAAAAATATGTTAGGTCGAAAACTCAAGGATCTCAAGACAAAAGAGAATTAGTTAATATTCCAAGCGCAATTGATTTATCAAAAGTTATGATAGTTTGCAAATCCTGCTCCAAACCAACTAGAATTGGTTATAAGATAGAAGGTGATAAAAAATACAGAATTTGCAAAAAATGCGGCAACAGAATTTAATTTTATGGCAAAAGAAACCCAAAAAATAAAAGACGAAAAAATAATTGAATTGAAAAATCAGCTTAAAGTAGCTAATATTTATCAAGTTCCCAAATTAGAGAAAATTGTAATTAATAGCGGAGTTGGAAGATATGTCTCAACAGACGAGAGAAAAGATGGAAAACCATTAGCAATTATTGAAATTTCTAAAATACTGTCCTTGATTTCTGGACAAAAACCTAAAATTACTCGCGCTCAAAAATCAATTGCTAGTTTTAAAATAAGAGAAAATGACGAAATTGGAGCAACTGTAACCTTAAGAGGAAAAAGAATGCAAGATTTTCTTTTTAAATTAATTAATGTTACTTTGCCAAGAACTAGAGATTTTAGAGGAATCTCAGAAAAAAAAGTTGACGTTAACGGAATTTTAACAATTGGCATAAAAGAACATTTGGCCTTTCCGGAATTAATAGATGAAGATTTTAAAAGAATTTACGGGTTAGAGATAACTTTGGTGCCAAATACCAGAAATCGCGAAAAAGCTCTTGCTTTATACAAATCACTAAATATTCCATTTGCAAAATAATAAAAATATGCCTAAAAAATCAACAATTGTTAGAGCAACCAAGAAACCAAAATATTCAACTAGAATAGTTAGACGTTGTTTTAGGTGTGGCAGAAAAAGAGGATATTTGAGAGATTATGGTCTATGTCGAATTTGTTTTAGAGAAATGGCTTCCAAAGGTTTAATTCCAGGAATTAAAAAATCAAGTTGGTAAAAAAATAATTATGGATCCGATATCAAATATGTTAGTTGCTATAAAGAATGCTCAGGCAGTTAATCGAGAAACTGTTAAACTTCCTTATTCTAATTTGAAATTTGAAATTGCTAAAATTTTAGAAAGATTGGGTTTTGTTGAAAAAGTAGAAAAAGGTGGGAAAAATCCCTTTCGTTACTTAGAAATTTATCTAAAATATGATGAAAATGGAATAGGAGCTATTTCTTTTTTAAAAAGAGTTTCAAAACCTGGCCAAAGAATTTATATAAATTACGATAGAATTAGAATTAAACCTAAGACGTATCAGATTGTTTCAACTTCCAAGGGTTTGATGATTGATCGAGAAGCTAAAAAAAATAAAGTAGGGGGAGAGGTTTTATTTGAAATAAGATAATTATGTCAAAGATAGGACAAAAACAAATTATTATTCCAGAAGGTACGACAGTAACTATAAAAAATAATTTAGTTGAAGTTTCTGGACCAAAGGGGAAAATTTCAAAAGATTTAAATCTTGATGGCTTTGAGATTGAAATTAAAAACAATATTTTGAAAGTTATTCCCAAAAGCGAAAAATTGAACAAAGATTTGCGTTCTAAATGGGGGACATATCGAGCGATTATTAATAATTTAGTTTCAGGAGTTAACGAAGAATTCAGCAAAATTTTAGAATTTTCAGGAATAGGCTATAGGGCTGATGTTGAAAACAATCAACTTAACTTGCATTTTGGTTTTTCTCACCCTGTTATTATTGAAATTCCCGATGATTTAAAAGTTGAAACTACTAAAAGTCAAATTATTATAAAGGGCATTAATAAAGAAAAAGTTGGGCAATTTGCCAGTGATATTAGAAAAATAAGAAAAGTAGAGCCCTACAAAGGAAGGGGTGTAAAATATGCTGACGAAACTGTTAGAAGGAAGGTTGGTAAGAAATTAGGTGGAATTAATTCTTAATTATGGCTCAAGATATAAAAAAATTAAAAAGAGAAAAAAGAATTAAGGTTCATAAAAGAATCAGGGCAAAAATTTCAGGGACTTCTCAAATTCCTCGTTTGGCAGTTTTTAAATCTAATAAAAACTTAACCGTTCAATTAATTGATGATGAAAGTGGAAAAACTATTTTGTCTTTAACGACTTTTAACAAAGATGTTAAAGACAAAATAAATGGCAAAAAATCAGACAAGGCCTATGAATTAGGAGTTTTAATTGCTGAACAAGCCAAGGAAAAAGGAATAGAAAAAATAGTTTTTGATAGAGGCGGTTTTATTTTTCATGGAAGAATTGAAAAATTAGCCCAAGGATTAAGAGAGGGTGGCTTAAAATTTTAAATCTATGACAAAATTTTCAAATAATAAAAATAAAGAAGACTTGCAATTTCAGATAATTTCTATTGATAGAGTTACCAGAGTAGTTGCCGGTGGCAAGAGATTAAGTTTTAGAGTAGTGACAGTTGCTGGAGATAAAGCTGGCAAAGTGGGCATTGGAATTGGTAAAGGTAAAGATGTTTCTGAAGCTATGGATAAAGCAGCTTATCAAGCAAGAAAGAATTTGGTTGAAATCCCCTTAGTTAATGGCACTATTCCTCACGAAGTAAAAGAAAAATATTCTAGTGCCGAAGTTTTGTTAAAACCAGCGAAACAAGGAAGAGGTATTATTGCTGGAGGAGCTGCTCGAGTAGTTTTAACTATGGCTGGAGTAAAAGATGTTACTTGTAAAATTTTAAGCAGAACAACCAATAAATTAACTACTGCTAGCGCCACCTTAAAAGCTTTGCAAAAATTAAAAGTTTAAAGTTATGGCATTATCACTTTCAAATTTAGAACCAGTTCATAAACTTAAAAATAAAAAAAGAGTTGGTAGAGGGGGAAAAAGGGGAACTTATTCTGGGCGTGGACAAAAAGGTCAAAAAGCAAGAGCTGGTCACAAAATAAAAGAACAAGAAAGAGAAAACTTATTAAAAATTCCCCAAAGACTTGGAATAAAATTTCAAGCCAGACCAAAACCATTAGTTAAAATAATAACCTTAACTGATTTAGATAAAAATTTTTCCAAAGGCGAAGTTGTTAATAATAAAACCTTAGTTAAAAGGGGATTAATCAAAAAAACAAACGGCAAAATGCCCAAAGTTAAAATTTTAGCTAATGGTTCAATAACTAAACCATTAATTATTTCTCAAATAGAAATTTCGAAATCAGCTAAAGAATTAATAGAAAAAGCTAAAGGGAAAGTAGAATAATATTATGGAAACATTTCTAAATATTTTTAGATCAAAAGATTTAAGAAAAAAAATCTTGATAGTTGTTGGTTATTTACTGATATTCAGGTTTTTGTCGGCAATTCCTTTGCCTGGCGTTGATCAAGAGCAGTTAGCTTTGTTTTTTACTCAAAATCAATATTTGGGTTTGGTAAATATTTTATCTGGAGGAGCATTGTCTAATTTTTCAATAGTGATGTTAGGAATTAGTCCCTATATTACAGCTACTATTATTTTGCAACTTTTAACAATGGTTTTTCCCTCCTTAAAAGCTATTTATTATGAAGGAGGAGAAGCTGGCAGAGCTAAATTTAATCAATATGCTAAATATTTGACCGTGATAATTGGTTTTGTTCAAGGCTTTGGATTTTTGAATTATTTAAAGGCTCAAAAGGTGATAACTCAGTTATCAGGTTTAGATTTAATTATTAACGTGGTAATCATCACAGCTGGTTCGGTTTTTTTAATGTGGCTTGGAGAGCTAATTACTGAACAAAAAATAGGCAACGGAACTTCATTAATAATTTTCGTTGGAATTTTGGCAAGAATTCCCAATTCTATTAGAAACAATATTTTGACTTTTACGCCAAACCAGATTTATTCTTATTTTATGTTTATAATTATTGCGATCATCACAATTTTAGGAGTTATTTATATCAACGAAGCTGATCGTAAAATTCCAGTAAATTATGCTAAAAGAGTAAGGGGAATGAAAGTTTACGGTGGAGTTCCAACTTATCTTCCTTTAAAAATAAATCAAGCAGGAGTTATTCCAATTATTTTTGCAATTTCAATTTTACTTTTACCATCGATGTTAGGACAAATTTTGGCACTTTTTAATAATCAAACCTTAATAAATATTGCCAATGCTTTGCAACAATTTTTAAATAACCAATTAGCTTATGGAATTTCTTATTTTGTATTAGTTGTTGCTTTCACTTATTTTTATACTGCTTTGACTTTTGAACCAAATGAAATTTCTAAAAATTTACAAAAGCAAGGAGGATTTATTGCCGGCATTAGACCAGGTGACCAAACGGCTCATTATCTATCGAATGTTTTAAATAGAATTACTTTGTTTGGAGCTTTGTTTTTGGGGATTATTGCTGTTTTACCATTAATAGTTCAAGCCCTTACTGGAATTTCGTCAATTTCTCTTGGAGGTACTTCTCTTTTAATATTGGTTTCAGTTGGTTTAGAAATAATTAAAGCTATTAAATCCCAACTTATAATGAGGGAATACGAGATTTAATTTCTTTAAAAAACTTTATTATTTAGGACATTTTTTATCCACAATTGACTTTGTTTCAAATTGCTATAATAAGAGCTATCTAATTAATTTTTTTTAATATGTACCAAGCCAATACTTTGCTTTTTGTAAAAAAACGAGATAATAGAATTGTTCCCTTTGATGAAAACAAAATAGTTCAAGCAATTAATAAAGCTTTAAGAGAAGTTCGCGATGAATCTTTAGATACTTCCCAAAATTTAGCAGATTTAGTTGTAGAAGCTTTAAATAAAAAATTTAAAAATGGAGAAATTCCAACTGTTGAACAAATTCAAGATATGGTAATTAAAATTTTGAAAGAAAATCAATTTGAAGACGTTGCTAAATGTTATCAAGATTATCGCGAAAGAAGGGCTAAAATTAGAGAGGCAAAATATTGGTTATTATATAAAGATATAAAGATAAAACTTTCTGAAAATTCTTTAAAAGTTTTGGAAAGCAGGTATTTAAGAAAAAACGAGGAAGGAAAAATTATTGAAACTCCTCAAGATCTTTTTAAAAGAGTAGCTCGTAATATTGCCGCTGCTGAAAAAATTTATAATCCTTTATTAACCGATGATGAAATATTTAGAATAGAAGAAGAATTTTTTAAACTAATGGCTAATTTGGAATTTTTGCCGAACTCTCCGACCTTAATGAATGCTGGAAATTCTTTGCAACAGTTATCGGCTTGTTTTGTTTTGCCAATAGACGACTCTTTGGTTTCAATTTTTGATGCTTTAAAATATACCGCTTTGATTCATCAATCAGGCGGAGGAACCGGTTTTGACTTTTCTCGCCTTAGACCAAAAGGAGATTTTGTAAGAACTACTTCGGGAATTGCTTCTGGTCCAGTTTCATTTATGAAAATTTTTGATGCTACTACCGAACAAATTAAACAAGGTTCTTTTAGAAGAGGTGCTAATATGGGGATTTTAAGAGTTGACCACCCTGATATTTTAGAATTTATTCATTCCAAAGAAGATAATGTTACGCTTTCTAACTTCAATATTTCAGTAGCGATAACTGATAGTTTTATGGATGCTTTGGAAAATAATTCTACTTTCAAATTGATTAATCCTAGAACCGCTCAACCAGTAAAAGAAATTAAAGCTCAAGAAATTTTTGACGAATTATCTTATATGGCTTGGAAAACTGCTGATCCCGGAATTATTTTTATAGACAAAATGAATGACGAAAAAGGAAATCCAGTTCCAAAATTAGGAAGAATTGAAGCCACAAATCCTTGTGGAGAGGTACCAATGTTAGCTTATGAAAGCTGCAATTTGGGAAGCATTAATCTAAATAAGATTTTAGATTTTAACGAAGAGAAAAATAAATATGAGATAAATTGGGATAAGTTGATGATTACTACTCATAAGGCAGTAAGGTTTTTAGATAACGTGATAGATATGAGTAAATACCCGCTGGAACAAATTGACCAAATGACTCGATCTATGAGAAGAATAGGACTAGGAATAATGGGCTGGGCAGATATGTTAATAAAATTAGAAATTCCTTATAATTCAAAAGAAGCTTATAAATTAGCCGAAGAGGTTATGTCTTTCATTCAAAATGAAGCAGAGTATCAGTCAAACGAATTGGCAATAAGAAGAGGAGTGTTTCCTTATCTTAATTATTCTATTTTTGCAGCTAGCGGTTCGAGAAAACCAAGAAATAGTGCTTTGACAACTATTGCTCCAACTGGTACTTTATCGGTTATTGCTGATTGTTCAAGTGGTATTGAACCAATTTTTGCTTTAGCTTATGTTAGAAAATCTCGGCTCAATAGAAATACTTTTGAGTCTGATAAGGAATGGGTTGATTTGATTGAAGTTAATAAAATCTTTGAAGAAATTAGTAAGCGTGAAGGATTTTATAGTGAGGAATTAATGAAAAAAGTGGCTGAGACAGGTTCGGTTCAAGGATTTAAAGAAGTTCCTGAAAAATGGCGTGAAGTTTTTAAAGTAGCCCATGATTTAAGTTATGAAGATCATATTAAAATGCAAGCCGCTTTTCAGAAACATGTTGATAATGCTGTTTCTAAAACTATTAATATGCCAAAGGAATCAACGATTGAAGACGTTAAAAATGCTTATTTATTAGCTTGGAAATTGGGTTGCAAAGGAATAACGATTTATCGTGATTCTTCTAAAGACTTTCAAGTTTTGAACGTTGGCACAGAAAAACAAAAAGAAACTAGTAACCTTGTAGCTAAAATTGAAACCAAAAAAGAGGAAACAAATAATCAACTTTTCGAAGACACCAAAGAAGGAGTTTCTTTAACGGCTACTACTTTAACGTCTAAAGAAGTTTCAGTAAGTTTAAATAGCTCCCAGATAACTTATAATATTATTGATCCAGATAAAGATACCGGAGTTTGCACTACTTGCGACTAATTTTTTTAAAAAAATATAACTAATAGCTTACAGCAAAAATTAAAAGCTCGCTTATTGAGATGATTATTTTAATAAACTAACAAAAAGATTTAATAAAATTTTTAAAAATGAAAAAAAACAATAAAAAAACTGTTTTTGTAGGAATGTCGGGAGGGGTTGATTCCTCAGTTGCCGCCCTTATTTTAAAAAGAAGAGGTTTTGAAGTCGTTGGGGTTTTTATGAAAAATTGGTCAAAAAGCATTAAGGGAATTTTAAATTGTACAGCAGAAGAAGATGAGAGATTTGCTAGAGACGCTGCCTCCCAAATTGGAATCCCAATTTATACTTGGGATTTCGAAAAAGAATACGAAAAAAAAGTTTTTAATTATTTTTTAGAAAGTTATCAAAAAGGTTTAACCCCTAATCCAGATGTAATGTGTAATCGCGAAATTAAATTCGGCTTGTTTTTGGGAAAAGCTTTAAAAATGGGAGCTGATTATGTGGCTACTGGCCACTATGTGAGATTAATGAGAAAAATCAATGACTCTGGAAATAAGATAAATCATTTATTAATGGCTAAAGATAAGAATAAGGATCAATCATATTTTTTATGGACTTTAAATCAAGAAAAACTTAATTATTGTTTATTTCCTATTGGCAATTACTTTAAAAAAGAAGTTAGAGAAATAGCGCGTCAAAATAATTTAATAACTGCTGATAAAAAAGATTCTCAAGGTTTATGTTTTGTCGGCCAAATGGATTTTAAAAAATTTTTAGCTTATTATTTGTCGCCTAAAAAAGGAGAAATAGTTTTAGTTTCAAAAAATTATCAAGATGGCAAGGTTATTGGTTATCATAATGGAATTCAATTTTTTACAATTGGCCAAAGAGAGGGATTAAATATTGGTGGTGGTATTCCTTATTACGTAGTTAATAAAGATCAATTAACAAATACTTTATATGTAGCAACTAAAGATAATCTTAATAATTTTTTTAACAAAGAAATCACAATAGAAAATTTAAACTTAATAGAACCTAATTTAAATTTTCCTTTAAATTGCCAGGCAAGATTTAGATATCGCCAAAAACTTTATAAAATTAAGCTTGAACTATTATTAGATAAGTGTGCCAAAGTTATTTTTAAGGAAATACCGGTTTCGATAGCTCCTGGCCAATCTTTAGTTTTTTATCAAGGTCAAAGAATGCTTGGCGGGGGAATAATAGCTTAAAGCTAATTTTTTAAAGTATCCAAAGACCGAAGTTATTAGAAATTAGATTAATTACATAAATCAAATATTAAAATTTCTTGTTTGTTTGAAATTTTAAGTTATAATAATAAAAACCAAATTATGACTTCCAAAGAATTAAGAAATTTATTTTTAAAGTTTTTTGAAGATAAAGGACATAAAATTGTTAAAGCTTCCCCTCTGGTTTCAACTGACTCCTCGGTTTTATTTACTACTGCTGGAATGCAGCAGTTTAAGCCATATTATTCAGGAGTTCTAGATCCCTTTAAAGATATTCACCCCTTTTTATTAACTCCTTTAAATAGTTTAAATGTTTGTTCGATTCAAAAATGTTTAAGAACTTCAGATATTGATGAAGTTGGAGACGAAAGCCATCTAACATTTTTTGAAATGTTGGGTAATTTTTCTTTTGGGGGATATTTTAAAAAGGAAGCTATTTCTTATGCTTGGGAGTTTGTCAAAGATTATTTACAAATCGATCTTTCAAGAATTGAAATAACTGTTTTTAATGGAGAAAAAGAAATTCCTAAAGATGAAGAATCTTATAAAATTTGGTTAGAACTTGGTATCCCGCAAGAAAAAATAATTTTTAAAGGAAGAGAAGATAATTTCTGGGGTCCAACTGGCAAAGAAGGGCCTTGCGGTCCAACTAGCGAAATTTATGTTGATGGAGTTGAAATTTGGAATTTGGTTTTTAACGAATATTTTCAATACGAAGATAAAAAATTGGAAAAATTAAAAACTAAAGGAATTGATACTGGAGCAGGATTGGAAAGAATGCTTAAAGCCGTTCAAAAAGAAAAAATTGAAACAATTTTTGAAACAGATTTATTTAAACCTTTGATTGAAGAGATTCAAAAACAAACAAATCTTAGTTATTATTCATCACCTAAACCATATAGAATTATTGCTGATCACTTGAAAGGAATAGTATTTTTAATTGCTGAAGGGATAGAACCGTCAAATATTGATAGAGGCTATGTTCTTCGAAGATTAATAAGAAGAGCTCAAAGATATGCCAATTATTTATCTTTAAAGGATAATTGGTATGAAAGTTTAGTTTTAAAAGTAATTGAAATGTATAAGGAATTTTACCCAGAGATAGACCAAGCGCCTAAAATTATTTCTGTTTTAAACGAAGAATTGTCTAAATTTCAAAAACTTTTAAAAGAGGGTTTAAAAATTCTTAAAAAAGAAATTGAAAAATTAAAAACCCAAGAAATTAATGATCAGGTTTTAGCTAATTTAGTTTTTAAAATGTATGAAAGTTTTGGATTTCCAATTGAACTAACCCTTGAAGAATTAAAAATCAGTTTTAAAACAATTGATGAAGAACTAGTAAAAAATAAAGTTCAAGAGTTTTTTAAAATACATCAAGAGATTTCTAAAAAAGGAGCTACTAAAAAATTTGGCGGTCATGGAATAGATATTTCAAAAGTTGAAGCTGGAGACGAAGAGGAGATTATCAAAACTAAACTTCATAGCGCGACCCATTTGCTTCACCAAGCTCTAATTGATGTTTTGGGTAATGAAGTAAAACAAATGGGTTCGGATATAAATTTCGAAAGAGCCAGATTTGATTTTAGCTATTCTGGGAAAATCACAAATGAGGAAATTAAAAAAATTGAGGAAATTGTCAATTCAAAAATTAAACAAGCTTTACCAGTCTTTTTTAAAGAAATGTCCAAAGAAGAAGCTTTAAAAATAAATGCCAAAGCATTTTTTAAAGAAAAATATCCAGAAATTGTTAAAGTTTATTTTATGGGTCAAGATGAAAATAGTGCTTATTCTAAAGAATTTTGTGGCGGTCCTCATGTAAAAAATACCAAAGAGATTGGAAATTTTAGAATAATTAAGGTAGAATCAATAGGAGAAGGTATTAAAAGAATAAGAGCTAAAATTTTTTAAAAACATGGAAAAATATTTCGATATTAAAAAACCAGAAAACAAAAAACAGAAAGGAAAAGTTTCTCAAAAAATTGCTAATCAAGAAAATATAGAGAAAGAAAAAGAAATTGAATTTGAAAGAACTCCAAAATTACAAGAAGAAGTAGAAGTTCAACAGGAAAATTTATCAGAAGAAGAAATTAGATCTCAAAAAACAGATGAGCTTTTAAGAAGGTTTGTTTCTAACGAAAAAATTCCTGAGCCCCAAAAGAAACCTAAAAAATCAAAAAAGTTTCCAGTTTGGATTCTAATTGTTTTAGTTTTATTAACCGGTTTTTATTTTGTAAGCAATGCTTTTTCAAATGTGACTATTAATGTTATTACTGAGGTTGCAACTTCAACTCGCGAATTAGATATTGAATTTAATGAAAAAGGAGGGAATAATGCCCTGCCTCTTTATTATTACGATACTGATTTTAATTATTCGAATACTTACGAGGCAACCGGAATTAAAGAAGGTGGAATTTCTAAGGCTTCTGGAGAAATTATAGTTTATAATGAATTTTCCAAAGAGCCTCAAATTTTGATCGCTACTACCAGATTTGAATCCCCAGATGGTTTAATTTTTAGAACAACTCAAAGAATAACTGTTCCGGGATATAGTTTAGATGAAAATGGCAAGATAGTTGCTGGGACAACCACTGTTTCTGTTATTGCTGACGGGGAAGGAGAAGAATATAATTTAGAACCGACCAAATTTACAATTCCGGCATTTAAAGGTTCTTCAAGATATGATAAAATATATGGAGTTTCAATCCGTAAATTTGAAGGAGGTGGTTCAACTCAAGTAAGATTTATAACTTCCCAAGATATTGCTACAGCCAGAGGAAAAATTGCCGAATACGCTTACGAAAAAGCAAAAGAAGAAATTACTTCCCAAATGCCATTAGACATGAAGCTTTTGGACCAAGCTTCAAAAATTCAAATAGATAAAATTGAAGTAAAGGCTAAAGAGGGAGAAGAAAGAAGTAATTTTGAGGCAACTATTTCCGGCACCTTTTCTATTTTAGTTTTTGATGAGCGGGATATTAAAAAATATCTAGCAGATAAAGAACTTACTCCGTTAGTTTCAAATGATTTATTTTCAACCCAATACCAATTAACATATTCTAATCCCCAAATTTCTTTTGAAAACAGGACACTTAGTTTGCATTTAAAAGTTAACGAGGTAATTGTGCCCAATATTGATGTTTTAGATTTTAAACAAAGCGTAGCTGGGCAAGACATTGATACTTTGAAAACTGAAATTTTAAAACTTTCAGGAATAAAGGAAGTTAATGTTTCAATTTGGCCGTTTTGGTTAAAAAAATTACCTACTAATCTTGATAGAATTAATATTAAAATTAACTAATTTTTAATAAAAAAGATTGACTTTTTAGATATTTTTTATTAGAATATCAGAGCTTATGAAAAAAGATGCAGGTCGACGAGTTTTTGGAGAAATAACCGAAGCTTTGCCAAGTACTTCTTTTAAAGTAAAACTTGAAAACGGGAAAGAAATTTTAGCATACCTTTCGGGAAAAATGAGAATTAACTTTATTAAGGTTGGAATTGGCGATAAAGTTATAGTAGAGCTTTCTCCTTATGATGAAAATCGCGGCAGAATAGTTTTAAGAAAATAAATTTATGAAAGTTAAAGCTTCTGTTAAAAAAAGATGTGCCAAATGTAAAGTTGTACGCCGTAAAGGACGGGTTTATGTTATTTGTGAAAATCCAAAACATAAACAACGTCAGGGATAAATCAAATTGATTTATAAACTTTTTTAATTTATTTTTAATTTTTAAGTTATGAGAATTTTAGGGGCAGATATTCCAGACGATAAAAGGGTTGAGATTGCTTTGACCTATGTTTTTGGCATTGGTAGAACTAGAGCGCGTGAAATTTTAGAAAATACCAAAATAGATTTTTCTAAAAAATCTAAAGAGTTAACCCCCCAAGAACTTAATAAAATAAAAGAATTTGTTGAAAAAAATTATAAAGTAGAAGGGGATTTAAGAAGAGAGATAGCATCGGATATTAAAAGACTAAAAGATATTAAATGTTATCGTGGAATAAGGCATATTAAAAGATTGCCAGTAAGAGGGCAATCTACTAAAAGAAATTCAAGAACAGTTAGAGGTAATGTTAGAAAATCAGTTGGTTCCGGTAGAAAAAAAGCAGCTAGTAAAACTTAATTAATTTTTTAAATTTTTAAAATGGGAAAAAAGACAGTAAAAACTGAAACAGCCGAAGAAGCTTTGAAAGAAAAAGAAGTTATTGAAGAGAGCATTAAAAAAAGTTCTCAAACTTCGGTATCTAAAAAATTTTCTTCAACTAGAATTTATATTGATTCAACTTATAATAATACCTATTTAACCGTTACTGATGAAAAAGGAAATGTCTTAGCTTGGTCAAGCGCTGGAAGTTTAGGATTTAAAGGCCCTAAAAAATCAACCCCTTTTGCTGCTACCAGTGTTGTTGAAACTTTACTTTCCAAATTAAAGAAAGTTGATTTGGGAAGAGTGGCAATTTACGTTAAGGGGATTGGCGGCGGAAGAGCGGCAGCTATTAGAGCTTTAATAAATAATAATTTAGACATCTATTTAATTAAAGATATAACCCCTATTCCATTTAATGGTCCACGTCCCAAGAAACCTAGAAGGGTTTAAAATTATAAAAACATGACATTTGTTAGAGGTCCAAAAGAGAAAAAAAGTAGAAGTTTAGGAATAAATTTACACCTAAAGGCAGAAAGGTCGTTTTCCCCAAAATCTGCTTTAGTTCGTCGTCCTTATCCTCCAGGAGTCCATGGTTCTAAAAGGAGAAGAACTTCTTCTGAATATGGTAGGCAATTACAAGAAAAACAAAAAATTCAATTAAGTTACGGTTTATCAGCTAAAAAAATGAAGCTCTATGCCCAAAAAGCAATTTCTTCTAAAAAAATTTCTCCACCTCAATATTTGTATCAATTATTAGAATTAAGGTTAGATAATGTTGTTTTTAAATCTGGCTTTGTTTCTTCTCGCAGCATAGCACGAATTACTAGTTCTCATGGTCATTTTGTAGTTAATAATAAAAAAGTTAATATTCCCTCTTATGAATTAAAAATAGGAGACATAATAAAAATTAGAGAAAATTCAAAAAATAACAAGATTTTTAGCAACCTAAAAGAAAAACTAGAAAAGTATCAAGAACCAGATTGGTTAAAAGTCGATAAAGAAAAATTGACTTGCGAAGTAATAAAGATTCCTCAACTTCCAGAAGATTTTGAATTCGATATTCCTTTAGTATTAGAATTTTATTCAAAATAATTAATTAATTATAATTTTATGATTTCTTTTTCTCCAAAAATAAAAATAAAAAAAAGTACCGACGAAGAGGCAGTTATTGAAATAGAAAATCTGTACCCAGGTTATGGAATTACTTTGGGTAATGCCCTAAGGAGAGTTCTTCTTTCTTCCATAGAGGGAGCTGCCCCAACCTCTTTCTACATTAAGGAAGTTAATCACGAATTTTCAACAATTGAAGGGGTCGAAGAAGATTTAATTGAAATTTCTTTAAACCTAAAAAAACTTAGGGTTAAATTGTTTTCTGATGAACCACAAACTTTAACTTTGCAAGTTAAAGGAGAAAGAGAAGTCAAGGCTTCTGATTTTGAAAAGAATCCTTTGGTATCAGTTATTAATAACAATCTTCATATCGCCAATTTATCTGATAAAAACGCTGAACTTAAAATGGATGTTAGATTTGAAAAAGGAACTGGGTTTTATTTGGCAAAAGAAAGAAGAACTTCTAAGCTGCCGATTGGAACAATTGAATTGGATGCCAATTTTTCTCCAGTTAAAATTGTTAACTTCCAAATAGAAAATATGGTAGTTGGAGAAAGAACTGATTATAATCGATTGATTTTACAAATTATAACCGATGGTACGGTTTCTCCATTAGAAGCTTACGAAGAGGCTATTAAAATTTTAATAGACCACTTAGAAAAAATAAGATTTAAAGAAGGCTTAGGCGCAGAAGAAGACACTTTTAAAGTTTTAAGAGAAAGCAAAGATATTAATTCGATTCCTTTAGAAGATACCGAACTTTCCAGTAGGGTTTTAAATGTTTTAACAAAACATCGCATTAAGACTATTACTGATTTATCAAAGACTTCAATTGGTAAAATTTCTAAATTTGAAGGATTGGGAGAAAAGGGAATTGAAGAAATTAAAAAAATAGCGAAAAAATACGGAGTAAATTTAAGTTAATATGAGGCACCAAAAAGAAGGAAAAAAATTTGGCAGAAAAAAGGGAGATAGGAAAGCCTTCATTAAAGGCTTAATGCACAATTTAATAATGGAAGAAGAAATTGAAACAACTGTTGTTAGAGCTAAAGAAATTAAAAGGGAATTAGAAAAATTAATAACTTTAGCTAAAAAACAAGATTTAGCTTCTTATAGACTGCTTTTAAAAAAATTGCCAAAGAAATCAGCTGAAAAATTATTTAAAATAATTGCTCCTCGTTATTTGGAAAGAAAGGGGGGATACTTAAGAATTATCAAAACAGAAATGCGCAAAGATGGTTCCCAAATGGCTTTAATTAGTTTTGTTGGAAAATAAATAATATGAAAGAAAAAATTATTGAAATAGATGCTCAAAATAGATCCCTTGGCAGAGTAGCAACCGAGGTAGTTAAAATCTTAACTGGCAAAGATAATCCCAATTATCAGCCAAATGTTTTAGGATTAAACAATAATTTTAAAATAAAAATTTTAAATATTGATAAAGCAAAGTTTACTGGTAAAAAATTAGATGAAAAAATATATTATCGATCAAGTGGCTATTTGGGTAGCGTTAAACAAAAGTCATTAAAAGAAATGTATCAAGAAAATCCCCAAAAATTATTTTTAAAAATTTTGAAAGGAATGTTGCCCAAAAACAATTTAAGAGATCAATTATTAAAAAAAGTGATATTTAGTTAATATGCCTAAAAAAACAACTTTAAAAACAGATTCAAACAATTCTCAGCCAACCGAGAAATACTTTAGAGCTCTTGGTAGACGAAAAGAAGCAATTGCTATTGCGAAACTATATCCCCATAAAGGTTCAATAATTATTAATCAAAAACCAGTTGCCGAGTTTTTTAAAATTTTAGAATTTCAAAAAATAGTTGAAGAACCCTTAAAGGCCGTTGATTCAATTGGTAAATTTGAAATTGAAGTGAAGGTTAATGGTGGGGGAATAAGGGGACAAGCCGAAGCAATTAAATTAGCTATCAGCAGAGCTTTAGTGAAATTTAATCCAGAATTTAAGCCATTTCTGAAAAAAGAAAAGTTATTAACCAGAGATGCCAGAGTTAAAGAAAGAAAGAAATTTGGCTTGAAAAAAGCTCGTCGCGCTCCACAATGGAGTAAAAGATAGTTTTGTTTTAATTAAAAAACTTTTTAAAAACCAGCTTTTTGCTGGTTTTTATTATCTAATATTTATTCTTGACAAATAAAATTATATTTGATATAATATATTAATTAAGGTTCTTTAAAAAAGAAAAGACTTTTTTAAGGATTTTAAAAACCTAAAGACTACTATTGACTTTTAAAATTTTTTATGATATAATATTAATATAATTAAGTATTTAATTAATAAAAAAGCATGAATAAAAAAATTAAAAATTTAGTAAAAATATTTGCAGTTTTTGCTATTTTAGCTTTTGGAATTAATAATGCTTTTGCTGGTAGTTATAGTGGTTATGATTTTTACGACAATCCTTCTTCTTTTGGCCCATTCCCTAAAAGCGGTGAAGTTCGAATGTATTTTCAAGGATTAGATGTAACCGGCTGTGCAACTAGAATAACTTTATCAAAAGGTTCTCAATCAAGGACTTTTACTCCTTGCTCCCATCAAGTTATAAATACTGGGATAAATGTTAATGCTGGAGACTACATAACTATTTTTATGGAAGATATCGGTTCTGGTCCAGATATTGGTTGGTCTAATCCAGTAGGAAATATGTGTGGTAGCGGATTACCATTACCACCAACTGGAGGAGGTAGCAGTGGTTATTATCAAAAAATTAATGTTTCAAGTTATATTTCTTGGGCTGCTCAAGCAGGTGAACCGTTAGTTTCAAAACAATGTTGGGCTGATTGGCCAGAATGGTATGGAGATTATGATTTTAACGATTATTTTATAGTTTTTTCTTATGTTCCAGTTCCAATACCATCACCACTTCCAACAGTTAACTTAAAGGTTAATGGTTCTGATGGTCCAATAACTTTACAAGAACCAGCTGATTATACTTTATCTTGGACTTCTAATAATGCTGATACTTGTACAGCTTCTGGATCTTGGTCTGGAACTAAATCTTTAGATGGTTCTCAAGATGTTTACGACAAACCATATGGAACCTATACTTACACCATTAGATGTTCTAATAGTAGTGGTTCAGCATCTGATTCAGTAACAGTTAATGTAACTAAAAGACCAACACCAACACCAATACCATCACCACTTCCAACAGTTAACTTAAAGGTTAATGGTTCTGATGGTCCAATAACTTTACAAGAACCAGCTGATTATACTTTATCTTGGACTTCTAATAATGCTGATACTTGTACAGCTTCTGGATCTTGGTCTGGAACTAAACCATTAAATGGTTCTCAAGATGTCTACGACAAACCATATGGAACCTATACTTACACCATTAGATGTTCTAATAGTAGTGGTTCAGCATCTGATTCAGTAACAGTTAATGTAATCGAATCTCATCAAAACGTTTATCTAACAATTGATAAGCAAGTTAGAAATGTAACTAATAATACTAGTTTTTCAGATTCTGTCTCTGCAAAAAATAGCGATCAATTAGAATTTTCTATTAGAATTAATGTTCTTGGATCTGGTTCTTTAAATAATATTTACGTTCAAGATATTTTGCCAAATGGTTTAAGTTTGGTGCCAGGTTCAGTAAGAATTGATAACAATTCCGCTAGCGATAATCTAATATATTCTGGATTGTATCTTGGAAATTATTCTTCAGGAACAATAAAAACTATAACTTTTTTGGCAAGCGTTAATTCTTCAGCCTATAATACTACTTTAACAAATGTTTCAAAGGCTTGGGCTGATTCTATAGGAACTGTTTCCGACTCAGCCTATGTAAATATCTCTGGCTATGAATCTCGCTATACAACCTTATCAATTTCTAAAACAGTTAAAGATGTAGCTTTAAATTCAGCTTATAGTGAGACTCTTTATATGAGACCTTCTACTGAAGTTGAATACCGAATAGTAATAACTAATACTGGAAGTTATTTTGCCCAAGATGTATTAATTAAAGATGTTTTGCCTTCCGGTTTAGTCTACAAACCAAATTCAACTTATATTGATGGCATATTAACTAATGATGGAATTACTTCGGGTGGAATATATATTGATGATCTTAATGTGGGGCAATCGAAAACAATTACTTATCGTGCTACTTTAAGAGAGAATTCATTTTTTACCCAAAGTTTAACAACTTTAGTTAATAATGCTACAGCTAATGGATTAAATACTAATTCTATTTCTGATACCGCTACTGTTTATGCTATTCAACAAGGAAGAGTTTTGGGTGCTGCGTCTGTTGATACCGGAGCTGATATTGCAACTTTGGTAACCATTGGAACAGCTGGGTTATCTTCTGTCTCATTTGCTGGGTTTAATGCCTTTAAAAAGGGTTATCTTAAGAGAAAAATAAAAGAAAGAAGAAATAAATTAGGATTATAATTATTTAAAACAATAAAGCCCTATATTTAAGGGGCTTTATTGTTTGACAATTAATTTTAAAAAATTTAAAATTTAATATATGGATTTTTTAAAAGGATTTTGGAAGCAGGCTTTATTAGTAATTTTAGGGATAATTTTGGGAATAGGCGGAGTTTTTGCTTTTGAATATTTTTCCAATCGAGATATTTTGAGTTTAACGGCAATTTCTAGAAATTTCCAGCAAGCAGAAAATTCAATTTTGCCATCGGATTCTGAAATTATTAATCAAACTTCCTTGCCAGCAGAAGAAACTCCTAATGTTTTTCAAACGCCAGAACCTTCAACGACTATTGAAATTTCGCCTTATCCCTCGCCCTCGCCCAAATTAAAGAAATTGGTTAGTATTGATGTTGATAATACTGGAGCTGGGATGTATCAATTTGAAGTAACTCGAGGAACTGAAGTAGAGCTAACTTTAAATGTTATGGATATCAATGTTGATCCTAGTGGCTTAGAATTTAAAAGCGAAGTTATTAATACTGGCCAAATTTTACCAAATACTTCTAAAACTTTTACTTTTGTAGCTCAAGAGTCTTTTACTTTAATACCTTATACTGCTTTAACCAACAATCCTAAACCATATACTATAAAAGTAATTGTTAGATAATGGATGATTTAGTTTTTAAAAAGAAAATTTTTTTAAAGATAAATAAAACCCTAAAAAGGCTTTATCCCCAAACAAAAATAGCTTTAAATTTTTCAAACCCTTGGGAATTATTAGTTGCTACTATTTTATCAGCTCAGGCAACCGATAAAAAAGTAAATGAAGTAACTTCCGATCTTTTCAAAAAGTACAAATCTATTAAAGATTACGCTAAAGCTGATTTAAAAGAATTTGAAAAAGATATTTCTAAAATAAATTATTATAAAACAAAAGCTAAAAATATTATTGAATCAGCCCAAATAGTTTTAGAGAAGTTTAACGGCCAGGTGCCGCAAACTATGGAAGAAATGTTAAAATTAAAAGGTGTTGGCAGAAAAACCGCTAATGTTATTTTAAGCAATGCTTTTTATAAAGATTACGGGATAGTAGTAGATACCCATGTTAAAAGATTTTCTCTAATGTATCATTTAACAAATAGTTCTGATCCTTTTAAAATTGAACAAGATTTAATGGAAATTGTGCCTAAAAAGGAATGGCGTGAATTTCCTTTAAGGCTTATTTCTTATGGCAGAGATTATTGCCCCAATAGAGTTCATGACCATCAAAATTGTCCTCTTGAAAAAGTTTTAAATAAAATTTAATAAGGAAAAATCTTAGCTTTAAAATATTTGTTAGCACTTAACCATTTAAATTCTCCAGAATTATTATCTAGATTTAAGGGATAATCTATTTTTTCTAATGGAATTTCCCAATGATTTATTGGATTTCTTTTATCAATTTCAACAATTATTAATTTATTATTGGCTATTAATACTAGATACCAATTATTGTTTGTAAAATAAATTTCTTTAATTTGTGAAGAATTTAAATTATTAAGCAAAACAATAGTTTCTCCTTTTTGGTATTTAAGGTCGTCAAATACTTCGCTAATAAAGTTTATCTTCAAGGAATCTTTTTCTAAAATTACAAATTTTTCAAGAGTTGGTTTAATTAGAACTGCGTTTTTAGAAAGAGTTTCAATTTGATTAGTTTTTAAATCAACTAAAACAAGTTGGCCATTTTTTTCCCATAAAACGATAAGATTTTTATCTAAATAATTAATATCAGTGTAATTTTTCAAATAATAAATTGGCAAAGCGTAAATTGGGATTGGTTCTTGAGATAAATTAGCGTAGTTTAGAGAATAAATAAATCCCTGAGTGGTTAAAAATAAGCTGTTATTATTGTTTTCTTTTGAAAAAGCTAAAATATCTTGATAAGGAGTTCTATAAAAAGCAAAAGAGTAAGTATTAAAAGCGTACATTTCTTGCGATTTATTAATAATTATTAACTCTTCGTTTTTTAAAGGATTAAAATAAAATTCTAAATCAGTTAATTTTGAGCTAGTTTGAGTTAAAAAATTTTGAAAAGCTCTTGAAAGTAAAGTAATTTTATTACTAGTTATTAAAAGCCCGTTGTTATTAGAAGCTAAAATTAATAAATCCTGTCTATTAGCCGAAATTTTAATATCCTTTACTTTTTGGTTGGCTAATGGAGAATAATCCTGGAAATCAGCTATAAATTTTAAAGTGGTGGTAGAAGTAGAATCATTTTCCATTAAAGTTGCTTGCCAGATAGCACTTGAAGAGTTTATTAAAAATTCAGTGGAACTTAAAGGATAAAGATTGTCAAAATTTGAAGCGAAGATTTCAGTTGAAGTTGCTTCGATTCTACTAATTGGTAAAACAATTCGAGTTGCTTTACTAACAGTTAATGGTTCAACTTGCAGGTATTTGCTCCAATTAAAATTAGTTAGATAAGAAGCTGAAACTTCCACAAAATATTCTTTTGGGACTAAATCAGAAATAAGTACACCATTATATATAATTGAGTTTTGAGATTGAATAATTTTATTAGCTGCCAGAATGGTTGTTTGTTGGGGAATAGTTTTTAAAAAAATTCCTCCTGCTTTTGTAAACTTTAAATTTTCAGAATCAAAAATATATCCTTGAGATTTTAAGATAATATAAGGGGCAAAAATTATAAAGCAAATCCCTAAAAAAAATGCTAGAATAGTTCTGGTACTTCTTTTCATTATTTTAATTTTATCATTAAAGATTATTTTTATAAAGAGACCATTTTTTAGTTGGTTAAAATGTTGGTTGTAAACTTGAGATATTTTGGTATAATCTTTAGTGATTAATAAATTTAAATAGTTTTAATATGGCTGATAATAAAAATTTTAAAATTAATATCCCTATTGTTATTGGTTTAGTAGTAATTTTAACTATTGCCGGTTTATATTTTTTTTCAAGGGATAATAATTCTTTTCAAATTTCTTTGGAAGAAAACGATCATTTCAGGGGGAATAGGGAAGCTTCAGTTATTTTAGTAGAATATAGCGATTTTAGCTGTCCAGCTTGTGCATATTATTTTCCAATAATTGAAGAATTAATAGCTAATTATAATAATGATTTATTATTTATTTACAGGCATTTCCCATTTCATCAAAATTCTTACTCAGCTGCTTTAGCTTCTGAAGCAGCTGGTAAGCAAGGCGCTTTTTGGCAAATGGCGGAAAAACTGTATGTTAATCAAGCTAACTGGGCAAATTCTCAAAATCCATTTGAAATTTTTTCTTCTTATGCTGAAGAATTAAATTTAGATATTGAAAAATTTAAAAACGATTTAAATTTTCAAGAAATTGAACAAAAAGTTAGTAGCGATTTTAATTCTGGAAAGAAATACGGAATAACTTATACCCCTAGTTTTTTCATAAATGGAACATTGATTGACAATCCTCCTTCTTATGAGGAATTTGCTAAACTTATTGAAAGTGCTAGGTAGTTTTGGGTTTTAATTTTAGAAAGAATTTTTTATTTATATGGTAGTTATCAAAGCTGATAATCGAAGAGAAAGATTTAATAAAAATAAAATTATTAATTCACTTTTAAAAATTGGCTTAGAGGAAAATAAAGCCCAAGAAATTGCCCAACAAGCTAAAGAAGAATTAAAAGGAAAAATCACCACTGATGAAATTTTTAACTTCGTAGCTTCTAAATTAGAAAGCTACAACTTGCTTTATGCTGGAAAGTATAATCTAAGAAGGGCGATTATGAATCTAGGCCCAACTGGTTATCCTTTTGAAAAGTATATTGCCAAAGTTCTAGATACTTATAATTTTAGCACTAAAACCAATCAAGTTTTAAATGGTAAATGTGTTATTCACGAAATTGATGTTCTAGCGCATAAAAATAATGATTTTTATTTTATTGAATGCAAATATCATAATACAACCGGAGCCAAGTCGGATGTTAAGGTTCCGCTTTATATTCATTCCAGATTTTTAGATTTAAAAGCTAATCTTAAAAAAAAAGATGAATATAATTACAAGATGTGGCTTATTACTAATACCAAGTTTACAACCGAAGCTTTAAAATATGGCGAATGCATGAAAATAAAAATGACCGGTTGGCTTTATCCCGAAGACAACAGTTTGGAAAAAATTATTGAAAAAAATAATGCTTACCCCATAAATCTTTTTAAAGGAACATTAAATAATTTTGACTATCAAAAGTTGGCGAAATTAGATATTTTTCTTTTAAAGGATCTTCTTAAATTTTCTTTGAAAGAGTTAATTTCAAAAACTAAAATTAAAGAAGAGAAACTTTCAAAACTTTATCAATTAGCTTTAAAACTTTGTCCAACTTATGAAAGTAAAAATAAAAAATAAAAAACAGTTAGCCAAAACAAAACTAAGAAAAGATGTTTTGGAAATTCTTGAAGCAGGGTTAAATGCAATTCAGCTTAAACCTGTTTTAAAAAATAAAATTAGAGTTAATAAAAACTATTTAATTATTGATAATAATAAATTTGATCTAAATAGTTTTGAAAAAATAGGAATTATTGGGTTTGGAAAGGGAAGTTTAGAAATTGCCAAATATTTAGAAAATACTTTAAAAAATAGGATAACTGGAGGGGTAATTATTGATCTTAAAAAAGAAAAATTAAAATATCTTAAAAGTTATCAAGGCACCCACCCTCTGCCTTCTTTTAAAAACCAATTAGCTAGTAAAAAATTAATAACCTTTGCTAAATCCTTAAATCCTTCAAAAGATTTATTAATTGCTGTAGTTTGTGGAGGTGGTTCAAGTTTATTTTTTGACCCTTTGATAAAACCCAAAGATTTCGTTTTAATAACTTCTGATCTTTTAAAAAGTGGAGCAGATATTTCTCAAATAAATATTGTTAGAAAACATTTATCAAATATCAAAGGAGGAAAATTTGCCAAAACTCTTTATCCCTTAAAAACATTAGTTTTAGTTTCTTCGGACGTTATTGGAGATAATCTATCAACAATTGCTTCTGGTCCTTTTTATCCAGATTTTTCAACTAATCAAGACGCTTTAAAAGTCTTAAAGAAATATCGACTACTGGGAAAATATCAAAACAAACTCAAATTTTCAGAAACAATTAAAGATAGAAAATATTTTAAAAACATTAAGCATTTTATTATTTTGAATAATCAAGTTGCTTTAAAAGCTATGGAAATTAAAGCTCAGGAAATTAATTATCAACCAGTGATTTTGACAACTAAGTTTAATTGCGAGGCAAAAAATAGTTATCAAAAAATTAAAAAAATGATCAAAGGAAAAACCGCTAAATATAATTTATTTTTATTAGGCGGAGAAACTTTTGTTAAAGCTCGGGGAGTTGGGAAAGGAGGGAGAAATCAAGAAGCTGTCTTGGGAGCTTTAAAATTTATTAAAGATAATGAACTATTTATTTCTTGCGCTTCAGATGGGATTGATAATACTCCTTTTGCTGGAGCAATTGCTGATAAACTTACTTTTAAAAATGCTCTTAAATTAGGATTAGAAATTGACGAATATTTAAAAAATAATGATTCTTATAGCTTTTTTAAACAAACAAGGGACTATTTATTAACTGGTTTTACAAATAGCAATGTTTCAGATATAATGATTTATTATCGAAATTAATAAAAATAAATATAATTTTATGAGAAAAGATATTATTTGGTTTGAAGATTTAACAATAAACGACGTTAATTTAGTTGGGGGGAAAAATGCTGCTTTAGGAGAAATGTATAGCGAATTACTTAAGGTAGGGATTAAAATTCCTAATGGTTTCGCAATAACCGCCCAAGCTTATAAATATTTTTTAAAATTTAATGAATTTGATAAAAAAATTGAAGATATTTTAAAGGGTCTAAATACCCACAACACTCGAGATTTAGCTTTGAGGGGTAAAAAAATAAGAGAATTAATAAAAAGCGGTGTAATGCCTAAAGATTTGGAAGAAAAAATTAAAAATGAATACCAAAAACTTAGTAATTTTTATAAAACGAAAAATGTCGACGTAGCCGTTAGGTCTTCGGCTACTGCCGAGGATTTGCCAGATGCTTCTTTTGCTGGGCAACAAGAGACTTATTTAAATATTAGAGGAGAACAAGCGCTTATTGAAGCAGTTAAAAATTCTTTTTCTTCGCTATTTACGGATCGAGCTATTTCTTATAGGTATGATAAAGGTTTTAGCAGCACTGAAGTATTATTGTCAGTTGGAGTTCAAAAGATGGTTAGAAGTGACAAGGGAAGCTCAGGAGTTGCTTTTACTATTGATACTGAAACTGGTTTTAATAAAGTTATTTTAATAAATGGCAGTTATGGTTTAGGGGAGTTAGTTGTTAAAGGTCAAGTTACTCCGGATGAATTTGTGGTTTTTAAACCATCTTTAGAAAATAATTTTTACCCGATTATTTCTAAAAACATTGGAAAAAAGGAAATTAAAATGATTTATTCAAGAAATTCCCAAAGAGTTCAGCAAACAGAAGTCATTAAAACTTCTATTAGCGAACAACAAAATTTTTGCTTGACAGATGAAGAGATAATCAAACTTTCTTGGGATTGTTTAAAAATTGAAAAGCATTTTTCTAAAAAACATAAAAGATATAGTCCAATGGATATTGAATGGGCAAAAGATGGAATAACTGGTGAAATGTTCATAGTTCAAGCAAGACCTGAAACAGTTCAAGCTTTAAAAAACCCCAATATTTATGAAGAATATATTTTAAAGCAAAAAGGTAAGTTATTGGTAACAGGCATTGCTATTGGCGCCAAAATTTCAGCTGGCAAGGTAAGAGTTATAAAAGACGTTAAGCAAATCAGTGAGTTTCGAAAAGGTGAAATTTTAGTAACCGAAGTAACTGATCCTGATTGGGAGCCGATTATGAAAATAGCTTCTGGAATTATTACTGATAAAGGCGGTAGGACTTCGCACGCGGCAATTGTCTCGAGGGAATTAGGTGTCAATTGTATAGTTGGTGCCAATGATGCTACTTCAGTTTTAAAAACTGGCCAAATGATAACCATTGATTGTTCTTCGGGAACAATTGGTAATGTTTACGAAGGAAGACTTAATTTTGAAGTCAAGAAGCACGAACTTAAAAAACTTAAAGATCCTAAAGTAAAAATTTCAATTAATATTGGTTCCCCTGATGAAGCTTTTAAATATCATAATTTGCCGGTTAAAGGAGTGGGACTTGGAAGATTGGAATTTATTATTGCTTCTCAAATTCAAATTCATCCCAATGTTTTAATTGATTACCCACGAATAAAAAATGGAGCTTTGAAATTTAATAATCAAACTAAAAAAGATTTAGAAAGTTTAATTAATAAAATAGATCAATTGACAATTGGCTATAGTAATAAGCAAGATTTTTATGTTGATAAATTGACTTTTGGAATAGCTAAAATAGCTGCTGCTTTTTGGCCTAACGAAGTAATTATTAGATTTTCTGATTTTAAAACCAATGAATACGCGACTTTAACTGGCGGCAATTTATATGAACCATTTGAAGAAAATCCAATGATTGGTTGGCGCGGAGCTTCTCGTTATTACCATCCTAATTTTGAAAAAGCTTTTGGATTAGAATGTCAAGCGCTAAAAAATGTCAGAGAAAAAATGGGATTTATTAATGTAGTTCCAATGGTTCCTTTTTGTAGAACCATTGAAGAAGCTCAAAAAGTGCTTAAAATTATGGCCAAATATGGACTTAAACGAGGACAACTTGTAAAAAATTCTAAAGAATCAACATTAAAGGTTTATGTAATGGCTGAAATACCTTCAAATGCAATTTTAGCTAAGGATTTTTTAAAATATTTTGATGGAATGAGTATTGGTTCTAATGATTTAACTCAGTTAGTGTTAGGAATTGACAGAGATTCAACTATTATTAGTGGAATAGGCAATGAAAATAATCAAGCTGTCAAAGAAACTATTAAAGACATTATTAAAGAATGCCGTAAACAAAAAAAATATAGCGGAATTTGTGGACAAGCGCCAAGCGATTTTCCCCAATTTGCTAAATTTTTACAACAAATTGGTATTGAAGCAATTAGCCTAAATCCTGATAGTATTATCAAAACAATTATTGCCCTAACAAATTAATTAATCTTAAAATTTAATGAAACTTGTTTTTTTTGAGATAGAAGATTGGGAAAAAGAATATATTTCAAAAAATTTGAAAATTTCAAAAGATTTAGAGCTTTTATTTTATAATGAAAAATTTGATAAAAAGTTGATAACTAATGATGTTTTGGGAATTTCAGTTTTTGTTGGTTCAACAATAGATGAGAGTATTTTAGAAGTTGCTCCTAATTTAAAATTTATTACCACTCGTTCAACTGGTTTTGATCATTTAAAATCTGATTTATTAATAGAAAAGGGAGTAAAATTGGGTTATGTTCCTGGTTATGGCGATAATACTGTTGCTGAATTTGCTTTTGGGTTGTTACTGGCTGTTAATCGCCATATTTACGAAGCTTTTGATAGAATTAAAGAAAATCGAGATTTTTCAATAGAAGGTTTGGAAGGATTTGACCTGAAAGATAAAACAATTGGAATTATTGGTACTGGCAGAATTGGCAAAGAAATGATTAAAATTTCCAAAGGTTTTCAAATGAATATTATGGCTTATGATTTATATCCTAATTTGGAATTAGCTAAAGAACTTGATTTTCGATACGTTTCTTTTGATGAATTATTAGCTAACTCTGATGTTATATCTTTGCATATTCCCTATACCAAAGAAAATCATTATTTAATAAACGAAGAGAATATTTCCAAAATTAAAAAAGGGGCGATTTTGATAAACACTTCTCGTGGAGCACTGGTAGATTCCAAAGCCTTAATTAAAGGATTAAACGAGGGAATTCTAAGAGGTGTTGGTTTAGATGTTTTAGATGGAGAAAAAGAAACTTTTGAGGAAAGATCATTAGTGCTTTATGGTAATCTTCAAAAAGATGACATTTTAAATATTTTAGAAAACAATGTATTAATTAATACCTCGAATGTAATCATTACTCCTCACATTGCCTTTTTTACTAAAGAAGCTCAAATTAGGATTTTAAACACTGATTTAGCCAATATTGAAAGCTTTTTTGAAAACTTTGAAATGAAATTTCCAATTCCTCTTTTAAAAAGTAATTAAATCATTAAAAATATGTTGGATATTAATTTTATTAGAAATAATAGAAAATTAGTTGAAGAGAATAATAAAAAAAGAAATTCAAAAGTAAGGGTTGATGAAATTTTGGATTTGGACGAAAAAAGAAGAAAACTAATTACTGAAATAGATAGTTTAAAATCACAGCAAAATAAGAGATCAAAAAAGAAGCCAAGCGCTTCAGAAATAGTTCAGCTAAAAAAATTAGCTTCTAAAATTGAAAAAGCAGAGAAAGAGCTTAAAAAGATTGAAGACGAATTATTTGAGAAAATGAGTTGGCTTCCAAATTTACTTGATCCGGAAGTGCCACTTGGCAAGAGCGATGAAGATAATGTACCTATAAAATATTGGGGCGATGTTCCAAAATTTAATTTTGAGCCATTGAGCCACCAAGAATTAGGAGAAGCCTTAGATATAATTGATATTCAACGGGCTGCTAAAATAACTGGTTCTAGATTTTATTTTTTAAAAAATGAAGGAGTTTTATTGAGATTAGCTTTAATAAATTTTGCTTTTGATTATTTAAAAAAACAAGGTTTTATTTTAATGAGTACTCCCCATTTAGCAAAAGAACAAACTTTGTTTGGCACTGGATATTTGCCCTTTTTTAAAGATGATATTTATAAACTTGAAAATGAAGATTTGTCTTTAATCGGAACCTCAGAACAAACTTTAGTTGCTTATCACCAAGATGAAATACTTTCTGAATTAGAACTTCCTAAACTTTATAGTGCTTATTCTCAATGTTTTCGAATAGAAGCTGGTTCTTATGGTAAAGATACTAAAGGAATTTTTAGGGTTCATGAATTTATGAAGGTTGAACAAATTGTTTTATGTAAGCCAGAAGAAATAGAACAGTATCATCAAAAATGCCTTCAAAACGAGGAAGCCTTTTTAAAAGCTTTAGAAATACCTTATAGAGTTGTTTTAATTTGTTCTGGCGACATGGGGGCTCCGGGATATAAAAAATACGATGTTGAGGCTTGGTTTCCTTCTCAAAATAAGTACCGAGAAGTAACTTCCAACACCAATTTAACAGATTACCAAACAAGAAGATTGAATATTAGATATCGCCAAAAAGATGGTTCCCTAATTTTTCCCTACACTATTTCAGCAACAGCTTTAACTGATAGGCATTTAATAGCAATTTTAGAAAATTATCAACAAAGCGATGGTTCAATAAAAATTCCTAAAGTTTTAATTCCTTATCTTAATGGCTTAGAGGTTATTAAGAGATAGTTATGGCTTTTTCTAAAATTAGAACAATTAAGCGTCGCAGGAGGCTAAAAAAATATTTTAAAATTTTTTTAATAATTGTTTTAATTGGAGGATTAGTTTATCTAGTTCTTTTTTCTAATTTTTTTATTGCCCAAAATATTGAAATTAATGGACAAGATGAAGAAAAAGTCAGCGAAATTCAAAGATATTTAGATAATTATTTGGCAACGGCAACCAAAAACTACGGAATTTTTAAATATTTATCAACTAAAAACTATTTGGTATTTTTGTTACTAAAAAATGAAATTAGTCAAAATTTATTTTCTAATTATTACTATTTAGATAATTTGGATTTTGATTTTAATTTCAAAGATAAGGAAATAGTTTTAAATATTTATTTAAAAGAACCAATAGTAACTGTTTGTTCTTTAGATAACTGTTTTTATTTGGATTCATCTGGAAAACTAATAGAAGAAACAGTTAAATCCCAAAAAAAGGGGATTTTAATTGAGGACCATTCAACTGCCATACTTAAAACTTCTGATGATTATTTGACCCCAAGCGAGCTTTCCGTTTTGAATGGATTTTTTAAGAAAACCGAGCTAATGATTAAGCCTAATTATGTAGAACTTGACAATGCTAGTAAAGCTGGAAAATATGCTAAAATAATAACAGCAGATGATTACTATATTTTAATTAGTTTTAATCTGCCGTTAGAATTTAGCTATTATGTCTTGCAATCTTTATTAAACGAACAGATGATTGATTTTGAAAATTTAGAATACCTTGATTTACGTTTCACTGACAAAGCGTTTTATAAATTAAAATAAAATATGCAACAAGCCAATCCTGAAAATTTAAAAAAATTTGAGAAATTAAAACAAGAAATTGAAAAAGAAATTCCTTTTTCAGAAGCCACTCCTCAAGAAAAAAAAGAAGTTTTAGAAAAAGTTATTGAAAAAAATTATTTTCCTCAAAAATCTCAAATTGAAAATTTAGAACCAAGATTAACAGAAATCGAAAAAGCTAAAAAACAATATGAGCCATTAATTTCCCAACTAATTGAAATTGCCCAAGAAGAGGGAATTGAAAAAGCAGTTAATAAAGCCTTAGAAGTTTCTAAAGACAATCCCTATCTTCTTGACGCTTTCCATGACGAGTTAGTTGATAAATATTTTCATCTTTTAGAAGAAAGTTAATATGTATTTTTTTGTTTTTTTAATAATTTTAATTCTAATTTTAATAATTGGTTATTTTTTTGTTTTTAAAAAAAATAAAAAACAAAACTTATTGAAAACTTTAAAATACAAACTTCTTCTAATAAGTATTTATAATCCAATATCCGAAGAGAAAATTGAATGGCGTAGTGAAATTAAAAAGTCTGAACAATTTTTTGAATCATTAGCTGAATTTACAAATCCCCCGGTAATGGAGGTAGCAGTTAAAAATAAGGGAGAAGAAATCTATTTTTATTTAGCTGTTAGTGAAGAAGAAGTAGAAAAAGCAATTCAGCTTATTTTAAATTTTTGGCAAAATTCCGAAGTTCAATTGGTTGAAGATTACAACATTTTCAATCCTCAAGGAAGTTCTTTGATTAGTAAAATTAGCCTTGCTAAAGACAATATTTTGCCAATTAAAATTTATGAAAATTTATCAACTGACGTTTTATTAGCTATAATTCAAATTTTTTCAAACTTAGAAAAAGAAGGAGAGGGAATAGCTTATCAAGTAATTTTTAAAAAGTCTTCTGAGGATATTTTAAAAAGTTATAAAAATGTAATAAAAGAGATTCAAAAAGGAGCTTCTTTAAAAGAAGCTTTACAAAAAACATCAACTAATCCAATTTCGCTAATATTCGCAGGTTTTCAAGAATCTTTTTCTTCTAAAAAAGATGAAAAAGATATTAAACCTAAAGAAATTGATTCTAAAACAGTTGAATTTATAAATTCCAAAATTTCTAAACCTCTTTTTGAAGTTAATTTAAGATTAGCTGTTTCTGCTGGTAATTTAGAAAAAGCTAAAAAAATAACTAATCAAATCTCAGCTTCTTTAGCTCAAGTAAATGAACCATTGGCTAATTCTTTAAAGCTTTCAATTTTAAAAGGGGGTCAAGAAAAAAAAGGATTTTATGATTTTTCTTTTAGAAGATTCAAAAACAAAGATAAAATTATTCTAAATTCTTCCGAACTTTCTACTTTAATTCATTTTCCAACAAGAGAAATTTTGGGAATTTCTAAAGTCAAAATGCTGAAAGCTAAATCAGCTTTTCCCCCAATAGAGCTTCCTTCAACTGGTATAACTTTAGGAAAGTCTTTTTATCACGGAGTAGAAAAAGAAATTAAAATGGCGACTGAAGATAGGTTTAGGCATATGTATATTATTGGTCAAACCGGTACCGGAAAAAGCACTTTTATTAAAAACTTAATAAAGCAAGATATAGAAAACGGTAATGGCTTAGCATTTTTTGATCCCCATGGAGATGATGCTTTTAATATTTTGAGTTATGTTCCCGACGAAAGAATTGAAGATGTGGTTTACTTTAATCCTTCAGATATCAATTATCCAATAGGTTTTAATATTTTAGAACACGATAAATCTAAACCGGAACAAGCTACTTTGATTGTCAATGAACTTTTAGAAATAATTGGTAAAATTTATAATTTAGCTGAAGTTGGCGGACCAGTTTTTGAACAATACTTTAAAAATGCCTTATTTTTGCTTTTGAAAGATCCAATTTTAACGCCTACAATCTTAGATGTGCCTAAAGTATTTGCTGATTCTAATTTTAGAAAAACCTTGCTTAGCCGTTCTCCAGATTCTTTGGTAGTTAATTTTTGGCAGGAAGAAGCTGAAAAAGCTGGAGGAGATTTTTCACTATCTAATATAACTCCTTGGATAACTTCTAAGTTAAATCCTTTTATTAGCAATGATTTTATTAAACCAATAGTTGGCCAAGAATATTCTTCTCTAAACTTAGATCAGATTATAAGAGATGGTAAAATTTTGGTGATTAATCTTTCTAAAAATATTGGCGAAACCAATGCCTACTTTTTAGGAATGATGCTGGTTTCCAAACTATTTATTAGTGCTATTTCCAGAGAACCAACTAATCGTAGAGATTTTTATCTTTATATTGATGAATTTCAGAATATTACTACTAAGACTATTATTAGTATTTTATCAGAGGCTAGAAAATTTAGATTATCTTTGACTATTGCCCACCAATATATTAAACAAATTGATGAGCAAATTAGAGATGCTATTTTTGGGAACGTAGGGACAATGTTGGCTTTTAGGGTTTCAATTAATGATGCCGAGTTTCTAAAAGAATATTTCAAGCCGGTTTTTAATGACTACGATTTAATTAATATTGAAAACTTTAATGCCTATTTAAGATTACTAGTAAATGGCAAGGTTGTTGAACCATTTAATATTAAAATAGATTATCCAGCTAAAGTTGATTTTGAAAAAGCTAAAAAAGTAGAACAATTCTCTAAGTTAAAATATGGTGGAAATCTTCAAGAAATTTTACAAAATATCAATGATAAATATAATTTCTAAACAAAACTTAAATTATTTTTCAAAATTTATTATTGCTGGTATTTTAAATACCTTGCTTGATTGGGGAATTTTAAACACTTTACTAGTTTTAACTGGTAGACAAGAACCAATCTTTTATGCGTTATTTAAAGTTATTTCATTTTTATTTGCAGCTCTGAATAGTTTTTTATTGAATAAATATTGGGTTTTTAAAGCTCAAGATGAGAAATTTCAAATTTTAAAATTTTCAGTTATTACTTTTCTAGGAGTTATTTTAAATAATTTAGCAGCAACTCTGGTAACCTTTAAAGTTTGTCCATTAATTCTTTCAGAATTTTATTATTGTTCTAATCTGGGGGCTTTTGCTGGAACTTTTATTTCTTTGGTTTGGAATTTTTTAGGATATCGATTTTTTGCTTTTAAGACAACTTCGAATCCTTAAAAAATTATTAGAATTATTAATTATTATAAATTTATGAATGAAGATAATTTAACCTTATATCGCAAATATCGTCCCAAAACTTTTAAAGAATTTGTTAACCAAGAAGTTGTAAAAAGAACCCTTCAAAATTCTATTTTATTAAATAAAGTTTCCCATGCTTATCTTTTTGCTGGGCCAAAAGGAACTGGTAAAACTTCAATGGCTCGTTTATTTGCTAAAACAATTAATTGCTTAAAACCCCAAATTAAAAACGAAGAAATCGAACCTTGTAATAAATGCCAAAACTGTCTTGATTTTAATAGCTTAAAAGCAGTAGATTTAATAGAAATCGATGCGGCTTCTAATAGGGGAATAGAGGAAATGAGAGAGCTAAGGGAAGCTGTTAAATTTATGCCAGTTAAATCAAAATATAAAGTTTATATTATTGATGAGGCTCAAATGCTTACTAAAGAAGCCTTTAACGCTCTTTTAAAAACTTTAGAAGAACCGCCAAATTATATTGTTTTTATTTTAGCTACTACCGAAGTTGAAAAAATACCAGCTACTATTTTATCTCGAGTTCAGAGATTTGATTTTAGAAAACTAAGGCCAATAGAAATAGCTCAAAAATTAGAAGAAATTCAAAAACTAGAAAATATTAAAATTGAAAAACCAGCAATTACTTTGATTTCTCAATTAGCCAATGGGAGCATTCGCGATGCCCAAAGTATTTTATCTCAATTAATAGCTTTTTCTTTTGACGACTTAATTACTTTAAAAGAAGTAGAACAAATTTTAGGAGCTATTAATTTTGAGAATTTAAAGCCTTTTTTATATTCTTTAGCAAACAATGATTTAGAGAAATCTCTTAGTTTCATTAACGAAATTCAAGAAAAAGGTTATCAACTTTATGAAGTTTTAAGATTTTCTTTATCTCTTTTAGAAAAAATTTTAATTTTAAGCTTAAATAAAAATTATCAAGAGGAACTTATTAATGAATTCTCTCAAGAAGAAGTTTCTACTTTAGAAGAATTAGCCAATATTTTTGATTCTCGAAAATTAAAATTATTAATCAAGGAATTTTTAATTATTTTGCCACAAATTAAAAAAGCTTTTATTCCAACTTTGCCAATTGAAATGGCAATTATTGAAGTTTTAACAAAAGATTAATTACTTATTTTTATTTAAAGTATTAATGTCTTGCTGATATTTTTCAGCTATAGCCATTACATTATCACCATAAAAACTATATTTGGGATCCAAAGACCCAGAAAAATAGAGCATAGCTGCTTTCCACTCTGAATTAACATCGCCATTTTTCGCTCCGTTATCTTTTAAAAGCAAAGCTGCTGCCAGAAAAGAATCTCTTATATCCCAAGGATTAGGAGTTTTGCCTAAGATTGAAGAAAGTTTTGTTTTGTATAATTGCCAAGTTGAAGGAATAAATTGGGCCGGTCCCATTGCTCCTCCCCAACCAAAACTCATTGGACAAGAAACCTGAGTGCTATAAGGATCCAAACCTAATTCTTTAGTAATTTGTAAAAATATTGGTACATCTCTTTTTGGATTCATTACTCTTTCAAATTTTCTACCAGTATTTTTGCCAACACCATCACCGGTTAAAGGATCTTTTAAATAACATTGTCCAATGTTTTTGCCCAAATCAGATTCTTGGGTCAAAATTGCTAATAAAAAGGCAGGTCTTATTCCGGTTTGAGAAGAAGCCCAATTAGCCACTTCTACCGCTTCTCCAAAAGAAATTTGCTTACCAACTCCCAATAATTCATAAATTCTATTTCTTATTTGTTCAGCTTTTTTCTTAGAATCAGCTAACATTGCTTGATAAGCTGCTTCTTTTCCTTTAGTTTCTTCTAAAATTTTAGCTTGTTCATTAGCCTTTGAGGATAAGTCTTTTTGTTGCAGGGTTTTAATTGCTAAAAGGTTTTTAGCATCTTCTTGTTGAGCTTCGTATGATTGCTGTTGCTCTTGGTATTCAATTTTTATAATTTCTAAATTTTTTAAAAGTGAGGTTAAATTATCGGATAAAGAATTTAAAGATTGTAATTCAAAGAATAAATCTGATAGGTTATTTTTTGAAAGTAAAGTTATCAATAGTGGTTGTTGCTCCTTTTCATCTAAAAGTTGAATATTTTGAGAAATTTGATTTTTAATTTCAGCTAGTTGTTTTTCTGTAGCTTGTAAAGAATTTCGAGTGTTTTCAATTTTAGTTTCTAATTGAGAGATTTGTAAATTAGTTGATTTTATTTGAAGTTCAATTTTTGATTGCTCTTTTTTAAGCTGGTTAATTTTGTTGGTTAAAGTAGTTTTTTGACTTTGAGTTTGTTTTAGCTCTGCTTCATATTGAGCAATTTGGCGATTAATTTCCGCTAATTGTTGTTCAAGTTCTTCTTTGGTTTGAGAAAAAACAAAAGAAGGTTGTATAACATAGCTTAAAGCCATAATAACTATTAATAAAACCACTATAAATTTAGATCTATTTCTCATAGGATTATATTGTTTATTATAATATTTTTTTTGAAAATTTCAAATTTTTATTTATATAAGTTGATTTAATTTAGTTATAATTATAAAAATTATAATAATTTATAGGTTATTGATTATACTTGATTTTTGGACTTATTTTTTGTTATAATAAAAAAAGCATTTTAAATGCCTTTTATTTTGCTAAATAATTTTATGGATAATTTAACCAACAATGAAATGATAGAAGAAATGATTAAGATAGGCTTGGGTTGGGGAACCAGAAAGGCCTTTCTTCACCCCAAAATGAGAAAATATCTTTTAACCTATAAAGATGATTTAGGCATTATTAATTTAAACGAGAGTTTGAAAGAATGGGAAAAAACCTTTACTTATTTAGAAGACTTAATTTCTCAAAATAAAACTATTTTATTTGTAGCTACTCAGCCAGCTGCTAGAGAAATAGTTGAAGATTATGGTAAAAAATTAAATTTTCCCTATGTTAATGTACGATGGCTGGGTGGAACTTTGACAAACTTTGAAACCTTTAAAAAAAGATTAAAATCTTTAAAAGATTTAGAAGAAAAAACCAAAAGCGAGGAATTTTCAAAATATACTAAAAAGGAACAACTTTTAATGTTAAAAGAATTAGATAAAACCAGAGAAAAGTTTAATGGGCTTTTATCTTTAGAAAACTTACCAGATGCTTTGTTTATTTTTTGTGCTAAAAGGCATCGTAATGCAATTCATGAAGCCCAGAAAATGAATATTCCGATAATTGGAATTTTAGGATTAGAAGATAACCCTGATGGTTTTAAATACTTCATTCCTTTAAATGATAATACTAAACGCGGAATTGAATTTATATTTTTTCAAATAGAAAAGCTTTATCAAAAACTTCAAGCGAATCAGTTAGCTAATAATCAAAATAATCAGGAAAAAGATCAAAACAAACAAGAAGATGTATCAGCCAACAATTGAAGAAATCAAAAAACTAAGGGAAATGACTTTAGCTCCAATTATGTCTTGTAAAGAGGCTTTAATTGAAGCTCAGGGTGATTTAGACGAAGCTCTAAAAATTTTAAGACAAAAAGGAATTTTTAAAGCTTCTTCTAAAGCTGAAAGGGAAGTAGGAGCTGGAATAATCGACTCTTATATCCACAATGGCAGTCAAATTGGAGTTTTGTTGGAACTAAGAACTGAGACTGATTTTGTTGCCAGAAATGAAGAATTTAAAAAATTAGCTCATGAGCTTGGAGTTCAAATTGCTTCGATGAATCCAGCTTATATTGAAATTTCTAAAATTCCAGCGGAGGTAATAAATGAAAAAAAAGAAGAATTCTCTGAAAGTTTAAAAGCTATTAAAGATGAAAAAAAATTTGAGAAAGCTCTTGAAGGAAAGTTAAATTCCTGGTATGAAGAAGTTGTTTTGTTAGAACAAATATATTACAAAGATCAAAATTTAAAAATCAAAGATTTAATAACTAACGCCATTGCAACTTTTGGAGAAAATATTAGAATTTCAAAATTCGCAAGATTTGAAATATGATTTTAAATTTTTTACCTTTGATTTTAATTTTTATTGGTTTTGGTGGAGGTTTAATCTATTTAATTTTTAAGACTGTTTCCTTTAAACAAGAAGAATTGGCAGATTACTCTAATGTTTTCATTGTTAAGATTTTTAATAGTTCAAAACAAGCTATTAAAAATTTTTTTGAAAATGCAACTTTTGATGATAAGCTAATTTTATGGCTTGAAAAAATGCTTCTAAGACTCAAAATTTTAGCGCTCAAAGTAGAGAACTGGTTGTCAAAACAGGTTGAAAATTTAAAAGAGAGAAGGATAAATAGTAAAATTGATAACGATATTGAATATTGGCAAACCTTGCCTCAAAAAAATTTAGCAAAGAACTTTGACAAGTTATTTAAAAGTAAGTTATTTCAGAATGTTTTTGATCCCGTCGATGAAGAACTGAAGCTAAAAAAAACTAAGAAAGCTGATTTTAATAGTTGGTTAACTCTTATCAATTATTATCTTTCCCGAAATAATTTTTCAGAAGCTCAAAGAATAATTATTTATCTTTGGGAAAGGGGAAATCTAGAAAACCAAAATTTAGTTTTAGAAGAAATTTTAGATAATAGAGTTCAAAAAGAAAATTAAGCCACCCTAGCTTAATGGTAGAGCAACGGTTTTGTAAACCGTAGGTTGTCGGTCCGAGTCCGACGGGTGGCTCAAATTTACGCTAATATTTATTATAATTAATAGCTTTTTTAAAAATCGATCTTCTAGCAATTGTATTTTTATACCAGTGGCTAAATTAATAGTTTTGAAAATTTGTTTATTATGATATTATAAATTGTTTTTATTAATTTAATAAATATTTATGAATATGAAAATAGCGAGTCGTGGTTTGACTTCCCAAGAAGCTCAAAAACTTCTAAAAAAATTTGGACCAAATGAGATTTTTAAATCTAAAAAAATAAATTTTTGGTCTATTTTTTGGGAAGAAGTTAAGGAACCAATGATCCTATTATTATTAGTGGTTGGTTTTTTTTATTCTTGGTGGGGAGAATTGGAAGATGCCTTAACTATTTTAATAGTTATTGTGCTTTTGGTCTTAATTGAAGTTTTTAATGAATTTCGAGCAAAAAAAGCTATTTTTTCTCTTGAAAAAATAGCTGCTCCTAAAACTAAAGTTTTAAGAGATTCGCAAATTATCAGTATTGATAGCAAAGAAATTGTTCCTGGCGATATTTTAATTTTATCATTAGGAACAAAAATAGCAGCTGATGCTAAATTGATTAGAGCTTTAGATATTGAGATCGACGAATCGGCATTGACTGGAGAATCTAATCCCGTTTTTAAAAAGGAAGGAGATGAAATTTATGCTGGAACAATTGTAATAAAAGGCGAAGGAGAAGCTAAAACTATTAAAACCGGCAAATCAACAAAAATGGGAGAAATCGTTGCTACCTTAAAAACCATAAAACCTCCTAAAACTAACCTTCAAATAATGATGAAAGATTTAGCTGGAAAATTGGTTTATGTTGCTTTGTTTTTTTCAGTTTTAGTTCCAGTAATTGGAATAATTAGGGGCAATGACATAAAAGAAATGATTTTAACTGGCTTATCTTTATCTTTTGCAGTGATTCCCGAAGAATTGCCAATTATTGTAACCATGGTTTTAGGATTAGGTGCTTACAGCCTTTCTAAAAACAACTTTTTAATAAAAAGTGTTAAATCAGCAGAAGTTTTAGGAAGTGCCACGGTAATTGTTACTGATAAAACAGGTACAATTACTACTGGTGATTTGAAAATCTCAAATGTTTTTCCATTAGAAAAAAGACAAGAGGTTCTTGAAAAAGCTGCTTTGACAATTTCTCCTTACTCGATTTCTAAATTAGAAAAAGCAATTTTAGACGAAACTGGGGATAAAATTTTAGAAAATTTTGAAATTTATAGACAAAGAAATTTAACCAGTGAAACTAAGACTAAAGCCTTTATTCTAAAAAATAAAGATACGATTCTGGTAGTTTCTGGAGCCCCTGAAAAAATATTTGAAAAATGTAAAAAAATTGATAAAGATCTACGGTTAAAATTAGACGAAGAAGCTCAAAATGGTAAACGTTTAATAGCCGTAGCTTTTAAGAAACTGACAGTCTCTCAAATAAATAAAAATTTTGAAGATTTAGAAAAAAATTTAGATTTAGTTGGTTTAATAAGTTTTGAAGATCCAATAAGAGAAGGAGTTAAAGACACAATTGCTACTAGTAAGAAGGCTGGTATTAGAACAATTATGGTTACCGGAGATTATCCTCAGACAGCTAATTATGTAGCTCAACAAGTTGGAATTAATAATTCTATAATTGTGTTAGGAGAGGAGGTTGAGAAAATGACAGCTGAAGAATTAAGGGAAATAGTTAAAAAAGTTTCTATTTTTGCTCGAACTACTCCCAATGATAAATATCGTATTGTCAAAGCCCTTCAAGAAAATGGAGAAGTAGTAGCCGTTACCGGAGATGGCATAAATGATGTTTTAGCTTTAAAGTCAGCAGATATTGGAATTGCTATGGGAATTAAAGGCACTGATGTTGCTAGAGAAGCAGCTCAAATTGTTTTAGCTGATGATAATTATATAACTATTACTACTGGAATTTTTGAAGGAAGAAAGTTTTTTGATAATTTAACTAAAGGTTTAAAATATTATTTAGCTGTTAAGTTAGCTTTAATTTTAATATTTCTTTTACCAGTAATTTTGGGAATAGCTTTACCGTTTTCCCCAATTCAAATTATTGTTTTAGAATTGTTTATGGATTTAGCTGCTTCGGCTGGTTTTGTTGCCGAGCCAAAAGAAAAAGGAATTTACAATCGTAAGCCAATAAAAAGTTTGAAATTATTAGATAAAAAAACAGTGGTAGATATAGTTTTCAAAGGCTTGATGTTATTTATAGCGGTTATTGGAGTTTATTTTTTTAGTTTAGCTAATAATTTATCAATTGAGATTTCAAGAACTTTAGCTTTCTCAACTTGGATTATTTCTCACGTTTTTTTGGCTTTTGTTTCTCGTTCAGATAGAGAAACTATTTTTTCTTTGGGAATCTTTAGTAATAAGGTAATGAATTATTGGGCTATTCTAGCAATTGCTTTTTTAATAGCAGCAACCCAAATTCCAGTTTTGGCAACGAGATTTAATATGGCGAATATTGATTTTTTTCTTCTTATTTTTCCCTTGTTAGCTTCTTTAATAATTTTAATACCTTTGATAGTTAAGAAGCATTTTGATTCCAATAAAAATAATATGGTTTTAGAAGGCAAGGCAATAAGCGGCAGTTGATTTTTTTAAAATTAGTTTTATAATTATTTTAATTAATAAATTAACAAAATATATGGACGAAGAACAAATGACAAATAATCAGCCAACCGAAATTCAAGAAACCCAACAAACTACCGAAAACCCAACCGAGGTTAAAACAGAAGGTTCAGTTGCTGAATCTAAAAAGTCTAATAAAACTTTTTTGATTGCAGCAATAGTAATTGTTTTGGCTTTGGCAGCAGTTATTATTTGGGGTTTCTAATTGTATTTTAACCGGATTTTCCAGATTGATTCCTAAATCTTCTACGATTAATAGGAGATGATTTAAAATTATTTTTTTATGGATAAGGAAGAAGTTAATCGTTCTCGAAGACCAATTGTTATAGCCTTTTTAATAGGAGCAACTATTTTATTTCTTCTAGTTTTTAAAGAAGTTGCAGCTCCCTTAACTTTAGCAGCTCTAATAGCTTTAATAATTCATCCTTTGTATTTAAAAATTGAAAAAATAGTTAAAAAAAAGAAAAGTTTAGCAGCAATTTTAACTACTATTTTGGTTTGTCTTATTATTATAATTCCATTTTCTTTGTTGCTTTTTTATTCAATTAACGAAGCAGCTTTGATTTATAATGATATTAGTAATTTTATTTTAAATCTAAGCGATTCTAACCCTTTTGTTTTAAGAGTAGGGGGATTTTTAAAAAAATCAGGAATTAATCTTGATATTTCTAATCTAACTCAGAATTTTATAGTACCTTTAATTAGTTCTTTAAATGTTAATCTGGCTAAATTTATTTCTTCTTTGGTTTCCAATGTTTCTGAATTTTTTATAGGATTATTTATTAGTTTAATTTCTATTTTTTACTTTTTAAGAGATGGAGACAAACTAATTGATTTAATAATTAAAATTTTGCCTTTTAGTAAGAACGAAAATAAGCAAATTTTAGATAAATCTTCTTTAATCTTAAAATCTGTTTTAATGGGTAATATTTTGACAGCTATTATTCAGGGAATAGTTGGGGGAATTGGTTTTGCGATTTTTAATCTTCCCACGCCTATTTTTTGGGGAATGATTATGTTTATATCTGCCTTAATTCCTTTTGTTGGGCCAATGTTTGTTTATATCCCAACAGGGATTATAATGTTTATTTCAAATGGTAGGCTTGATTTGGCTATTTTATTTTTACTTTATAACTTCATAGTTACTTCTAGCGTTGATAATATTGTTAAGCCGTTAGTTATTAGTGGGAGAGTCAAAATAAATTCCTTAATTATTTTGATTTCGATTATTGGAGGAATCAAATTATGGGGAGCTTTAGGATTAGTTTATGGACCCTTAGTTGTTGCTTTACTATTAATAGCTTTAGATTTTTATTTAGAGAGAACGAAACAATTATCGTTATTTGAAGAAAAAAATGAAAGATAAAATTAAAAAAGCAATTTTAATTTTAATTATAGTTTTGACTATTGCTGGTTTGGTTTTGCCGGTTTTATTCTATTAATTATATGGAATTTATTAGAAAGATTGTTCCTAAAAATCTTAAAAATTATTTATGGCATTTTCCAAAAGCCGTGATAGCAAATATTGTTTATGGTTTTCCAGCTCGCAAAATAAAAGTTATTGGAGTAGCTGGAACAAAAGGAAAAACAACCACTAGCTATTTAATTTCACAACTTTTGGAAAGTTATGGCAAAAAGACGGCTCTAATTTCTACTGCAGTAATTAAAGTTGGAGGCCAAGAGAAACTTAATGATTTAAAAATGACTTCTCCCTCATCTTTTTATATTCAAAAATTTTTAAAAGAAGCAGTTAGCAAAAGTTGTGATTATTTGGTTTTAGAAACTTCTTCTCATGCCTTAAAGCAATTTAGAACGTGGGGTATAGATTTTGAAGCGGTAGTAATTACTAATTTAATTCCTGACCATTTGGAATATCATAAAACTAAAGAAGATTATATTTTAACCCATAAAAAAATGATTTCTAAAAAAACAAAAGTTTTAGTTCTTAATAATGACGATGAATATTCTAATGATTTTAAAAATTTGAATGTGTTTAAAATTTTAATAGGAGAAAAATCAACTAGTAATTTAAAATTAGAAGATTATTCTTTTTCAGAGAATGGTTCTAAGATTGTTTTTTCTTATCAAGACAAAGAATATAATTGTTTTTTACCTTTAATCGGCAAGTTTAATATTTATAATTTTTTGTCAGCTGTTGGTTGTTTAAATGGTCTAGGTTTTAAAATAGATAACCTTGGTGAAAAATCTTTAAAATTGAAGCCAGCTCCAGGTAGGAATGAAATTATTTATTATAATAATTTTACAGTTATTGTTGATTACGCCCATTCCCCTGAATCTTTTGAAAGTTTTTTTAGAGCAATCAAACCCTTTATTAAGGGGAAATTAATAGTTGTTACTGGGGCTTGCGGAGAAAGAGATAGAAATAAACGCCCTAAAATGGGGGAATTATTAGCTTTTTATAGTGATTTGGTTGTAATTACCAATGATGATCCTTACGGAGAAGATCCCGAACAAATTGCCCAAGATTTAATTTTGGGACTTGTAAGATCGAATAAATTTCAAGAATCTAAAAATTTCTGGAAAATATTAGATAGGCGCGAAGGAATTAAAAAGGGAATTGATCTGGCAGAAAAAAACGATGTGGTAGCAATTTTGGGGAAGGGTTCTGAACAATGGCAGGTATTTAAAAACTATAAAATTCCTTGGGATGATAGAAAGATAGCTAAAGAAATAATTGAAAGTAAAGTTAGATAATTATTTTCTATTTTCCAAAGCATTAATCAGAGTATCTTCATCGGCGAATTCAACTTCTGCTCCTCTTTGAAGACCAATAGCTAATTTGGTAACTTTAACTTTAAAATTTTTAAGAATTTTTTCTAATTCCAAAGTTGTTAAATCGCCAGAAGCAGTATGAGAAAAAGCCAAAATTACTTCTTCTGTTTGAGGATTATTTTTTAATCTACTAATTAATTCCTTTATTCTCAAATCCTTTAAATTATCTTCTGTTGGTAAAGCTAAGCCACCTAAAATATGATATAAACCATTATATTTTTTAGTTTTTTCAATAGTTATCAAGTCAGTTTCTTTTTCAACTACCGCAATTATTTTATTATTTCGATTAGGATTTCTACAAATTTCGCATAATTGTTCATTGTTATTATTTTCGAAGACATAAAAACATTGAGGACAAACTTTTAAATTATCAGCCAAATTTTTTAAAGCAAAACTATAACTATAAATAAAATTTTTATCGTGTCTTAAAAACCAAAAAGCGATTCTTTGGGCTTGTCGTGGCCCAATTGAAGGTATTTTGGCAAATAATTCAATAAATCTTTTTAATGATTCTGGTAACATAGATTTTTAAAATTCCTCAATTTCTGATTCCGGAAGTTCTCCTAAAAATTCTTCTTTGCTAAATTCTCTAAAAGTAGTGAATGCTTCATCAAAATATAAGCTGATTTTTCCTAAAGGACCGTTACGGTGTTTGGCAATAATAATATCTGCTTCATTTTTTCTAGCTGTATCTTCTTTAACTCGATCTTCGCGATAAATAAACATGACGACATCAGCATCTTGTTCTATTGAACCAGATTCTCTTAAATCAGATAACCTTGGAATTTGGTTTGGACGTTGTTCAACAGCTCTGGTTAATTGGGAAATTGTTAGTACGGGGATATTGAGTTCTCTTGCCAAGGCTTTTAAAGATCTTGAAATTTCAGTAACCTGTTGAACTAAATTATCGGTATTTAAAGTTGATTGGATTAATTGGAGATAATCAATAATTAATAATCCTAAATTTGTTTCAGATTGCAATCTACGAGCCATAGCTCTTATTTGAACAACCGTGGGACTCGGAGAATCATCGATATAAATTGGTGCCTCAAATAATCTGGAAGTGGCTTCCTGTGCTAAATCAAAATCAGAAGGATCACCAGTTTCTGATAACTTTCCAGTTCTTAATTTCCATAACTCAACATTAGCTTCTGCAGCAATTAATCTATCTATAACTTGTTCCCGAGACATTTCCAAAGAAAATATTCCTACGGGGATATTTTCTTTTAAAGCCGCATGTCTAGCAATATCTAAAGCTAAAGAGGTTTTTCCTAAAGAAGGACGAGCTGCTAAAATGATTAGATCTGATTTTTGAAGTCCGGCTGTCAAATTATCAAGTGATTTAAATCCGGTTGGTACGCCGCGCAATTTATTTTTTTCACGATTCAAGAGGTCGATCCTGTCAAAAGCTTCTTTTAGATCTTCTTTAATTGGTTTTAAACCAGGAGAGATTGAAAATTTAGAGATTGAAAATATTTTACTTTCTGCTTCATCTAAAACTTCTTGAGCATCTTTTTCTTCATCTAAAGCAAGTTCAGCTATTTCATAAGCTGAATTTAAAAGTTCTCTTAAAACTTTTTTCTTATTTATTATTTTAGCATAATGAGTTATATGACTAGAAGAGGGGACGGCATTAACTAATTCTGATAAATAAGATATTCCGCCTATTTCTTCTAATTGTTCTTTTTCTTTTAATCTTGAAGAAACTGTTAAAATATCAATTGGTTGGTTTTTAGAAAAAAGTTCCAAAATTGTTTCATAAATTAATTGATGGTTTGTTTTATAAAAATCATCAATTGATAAAATATCAGCTACTTTTGAGATAGCGTTTTTGTCGATCATTAAAGCTCCCAAAACAGATTGTTCTGCCTCGATGTCTTGAGGCGGCAACTTGCCTTCTAATAAAATCTTTTCTTTTTCTCCTATTTTTTTCTTTTTGGGCATATTACTTAATTTTTTTAATTTTTGTTCCTTCTGGGGTGTCTAAAACTTCATATCCCAATTCAACAATCTTTTTTCTTAATTCATCAGCTTTCTCATATTCTTTATTTTTTCTTAAATTTTCTCTTTTATCAAGTAAAATTGTGACTTTCTTGGGTATAACTAAGGCTTTTGTTTCCAGGACATCAAAAATTTCATTAAACTTCTTAAGAAATTCAAATATTTCTTTGTTTATTTTAGGATTTTTTAAAATCCCCTTATCTTGTTTATAAAAATACTTTATTAAGTTAAAAATCTGGGAAATAGCTAAGGGAGAATTAAAATCATCAGCCAGATATTTCCAAAATTTTTCTTCAAAAAATTTAATTTTTGCTAGATGAGCTTTTTCTTGGGAAATTGGCAATTTAAAATTTTTATTCTTAGCATCTAAAACTTGATAATAAAAACTAGTTATTCTTTCCAGGGATTCTTTAGCTTGTAGAAGAAGGTCATTAGTAAAATCAATAGGGGAATGGTAATGATAAGAAGCTATAAAGAATCTTAAGGTTTGGACTGAATTTGTTTTTAAAACTTCCCTAATAGTTAAAAAATTACCTAGAGATTTTGACATTTTTTCTCCATTGACTAATAAAAAACCAGTATGAATCCAATATTTAACCATTGGTTTTTTACCAGATAGAGCTTCCATTTGAGCTATTTCCGCTTCATGATGGGGAAAAATCAAATCCACCGCTCCTCCATGAATATCGTATTGAAAACCAAAATGATATTCACTAATAGCTGTATCTTCGATGTGCCAACCTGGCCTGCCATCTCCATATTCAAATTTCCAGAAAGGCTCATCATCTTTTTTAAATTTCCATAAGCAGAAATCTCCTTTATTTATTTTTAAAATTGAATCGTCAATTCTACTAGTAGCGCTATATGTTTTATTAATAGTTCTTTTAGACAGTTTTCCATAATCTTTGAATTTACTAATATTGTAATAAATTCCATCAGAAGTTTGATAGGCGTAACCCTTTTTTATTAATCTTCTTATTTGGTCCTGAATTTGATTAATATAAGAAGTAGCCCGAGCATATTTATTGACACTTTTTATTTTTAAGTTTTTTATATCTTTTAAGTATTCCTTTTCATATTTTAGAGCTAATTGTCTAGGAGAAATTTTTTCCTCTCTGGCGCGATTTATAATTTTGTCATCAATATCGGTGATGTTTTGAAGATAAAAGACATCAAAACCATTTTGTTTTAAAAATCTTGCCAAAAAATCATAAAAAAGATAAGTTCTTAAATGCCCCAAATGCGGTAAATCATAAACAGTTGGACCGCAAACAAACATTTTAACTCGTTTATTATCAAGCGGTCTAAAAATCTTTTTTCTTCTAGAATAAGTATCGTAAAATCTAAAAACCATAGTAATATTATTATATACCATTTTTAGCTAAACAATTAATAACCAAAGCGCAGTGGTTTTAGCAGTCTTGACATTAGATTGCTAATTGGTATAATATTGGGTATGCTAACAGATAGACAAAAAACCATTTTAAAGATTTTAACTGATGAGTATATCAAAGAATTTAGCCCTATAAGCTCCAATTATTTGGTTTCAAGATGTGGTTTAGATTTTAGTTCAGCGACGATTAGAAACGAATTAGCAGTTCTTGAAGAACAAGGTTATTTAAAAAAGAATTATCGTTCTTCTGGTAGTGTTCCTACTAATAAAGCTTATGAATTATTGGTTGATGAGATTTTGCAAGAAAGATTCGAAGAAAAATGGTTTGATAATTTCGAAGAACCCTTATCTTTTAGTGAATTAAATGAATTGTCTAATTTTATAGCTAGTCAATTAAAAATTTTTAATGCTATAATTAATGATCAATTAAAGTTTTATTATGACGGAGTAGAAGAATTGTTTGCTTCCCCTGATTTTCAGGAAAAAGAAGAATTCTTGCATTTAGCGAAAACAATAGATTCAATAGAAGATTTTTATAAAGATATTTTTTATAAAGTTGTAAATAATAAACCAATGATTTTTATAGGTAAAAACAATCCTTTTAATTTAAAAAGCGATCTGATAAGTTTTTTGACTGGTTCTGTTCAAACACCAAATGAAAAGATAGCTTTTGTATTAATTGGCCCAAGTAGAATGCCTTATGAAAAAAATTGGTTGTTTTTAAATAGACTTTTAAATAGTTTTAAAATTAATAATTAAAAATTTATGTTGGAAAAAGATGATAAAAATTTAAAAGATAATCAAAAAGATAATCAAACTAAAGAAAATTTACAAATGAAAGAATTAATAGCTAAAGTTCGTAGCCTTACTGATGATCTTGAAAAATGCCAAAAAGAAAAGGAAGAATATTTAAATGGTTGGCAACGATCAAGAGCAGAGTTTATTAATTATCAGAAAAGGGAGCAAGAAAGAATTATTCAAATTTGTAATTATGCTAATGAAAATTTAATAAGTGAATTGTTACTAGTATTAGATAGTTTAGAATTAGCCATTGATAATTCTAAAGATAGCGAGTTTTTAAAAACGTTAAATTTACTGAAATCGCAGTTTGAAAATATCTTAAGGAAAAATGGGGTAGAATTGATAAAAACCGAAGTTAATGATAAATTTGATCCCGAAATTCATGAAGCTATTGAAACTGAAAAAAAAGAAAATTTTCAAGACAATACAATAATTGAAATAATTTCTAAAGGCTATAAATTAAATGGTAAGATTATTAGACCGGTAAAAGTAAAAGTCGCTAAAAATTAAGTAAAAAATAAAAAATTAATTAATTAGAAAAATACAAAAATATGGCTAAAATTTTAGGAATAGATTTAGGAACAACAAATTCAGCAATGGCAGTTATTGAGGGTGGGCAGCCTAAAATAGTTGAAAATAGGGAAGGAGCTAGAACCACTCCCTCAGTAGTTGCTATTTCAAAATCAGGAGAAAGACTGGTTGGTATTACAGCTAAGCGTCAAGCAATTGTTAATCCTCAAAATACAATTTTTTCTGTAAAGAGATTAATTGGTAGGCGCTTTGATGATCCCACGGTCCAACACGATAAAAAAACTCTTCCCTATGAAATTGTCAAAGGAAGTTCTGATGGCGTAGAAGTTGTAATGGGTGGAAAGAAGTATCGTCCGGAAGAAATTTCCTCAATGATTTTGGCAAAATTAAAACAAGATGCCGAAGAAAAATTGGGAGAAAAGATAGAAGAGGCAGTAATAACTTGTCCTGCTTATTTTGACGATTCTCAAAGAGCAGCTACCAAAGCAGCTGGAGAAATTGCTGGTTTTAAAGTTAAAAGGATTTTACCAGAACCAACAGCTGCTGCTTTAGCTTACGGCTTTGATAAAAGAAAAAATGAGCAGATTTTAGTTTACGATTTTGGAGGAGGAACTTTCGATATTTCTATTTTGGAAATTGGAGAAAATACGATTGAAGTAAAAGGAATAGGGGGAGATACTCATTTAGGTGGAGATGATTTTGATCAAAGAATAATAAACTATTTAATTGAAGAATATAAAAAGCAGGAAGGAATTGATTTATCAAAAGATAATTTAGCTCTTCAAAGATTAAAAGAAGCTGCTGAACGAGCAAAACACGAATTATCAACAGTATTAGAAACTGAGATTAATTTGCCGTTTATTACTTCTGATGCTTCTGGCCCAAAGCATTTTGTGATGAAATTAACCAGAAGCAAACTTGAAGAATTAGTGGATGATTATATTACCCGATCCATAGAACTTGTTGGGGAAACTTTAAAAGAAGCTAAAATGAAACCAACTGATATTGAAGAAATAATTTTAGTTGGCGGACAAACTAGAATGCCTAAAATTTCTCAAGCTGTTAAAGAATATTTTGGCAAAGAACCACATAAAGATATTAATCCTGACGAAGTTGTAGCTATTGGAGCAGCAATTGAAGCTGGAGTTTTACAAGGAGAAGTAAGAGACATCTTGTTATTAGATGCTACTCCCTTAAGTTTGGGAATTGAAACTTTAGGAAATGTAATGACTGTAATGATTCCTAAAAATACTACGATTCCAACTGCTCACACTGAAATTTTTTCAACAGCTTCTGATAATCAAACTTCAGTAGATGTTCATGTTTTACAAGGAGAAAGACCAATGGCTTCTGACAATAAAAGCTTGGGAAGATTTATTTTAGATGGTATTCCACCAGCACCTCGTGGCGTGCCTCAAATTGAAGTTACTTTTGATATTGATGCTAATGGAATTTTATCAGTCACAGCAATTGATAAAGCAAGTGGCAAAAAGCAATCTATTAAAATTGAAGGTAGCGCTAATTTGACAAAAGAAGAAATAGAAAGGATGAAAAGGGAGGCTGAGATCCATCAAGAAGAAGATAGAAAAAATAGAGAACTAATAGAGGCAAGAAATAATGCCGAAAGCGTAATTTATCAAGCTGAAAAATTCTTGAAAGACTATACTTCCAAAATATCAGAGGAAGATAAAAATAATTTACAGGCTAAAATTGATGAACTTAAAAAAATAATTGATGGTAGTGATGCAGAAATAATAAAATCAGTTGCCTCAGAATTAGCTTTATTACTTCAAAATATTGGGGGAAGAATGTATAATCAAGAAGGAAATAATGATACCAATCCTAATAATAATGATGATAATCAAGACCAAAACCAAAAATCTTCAGAAAATGACAATTCTTAAAAGTTAAAAAAGTGGCAGAACAATATTATCAACAAATTATTCCACAAGAAGACCAACCAACTAAAAATAAAACTTTGAGACAAGTTGTTTTTATAGGCTTAGAAATAATTTCAACGTTAGTTATTTCATTTTTAATCTATCAGTCTGTTGGTAATTTTGACTATTGGCTAATGTTAGGGGTTATCTTGCTGTTAATTTTTTTAACATTTCTGAGAAGTCTTTCTTCTGTACTTTTTAGCGCCACTTTTAATCTATTTAGTAACTTGATTTACTTTGCCATTATTTTTATCCCTATCTTTTTTAGTGTTAAAAAATATGAAATTTTAATAATTGCTTTTTTCACTATTATTTTAGGAATGATTATGAATTTTAAGGTTAAGGGTTCCTTAGATAATCAAATTAAATTCAATTTTGGAGCAATTTCTAATTCTGCCAAAGGAATAGTTGTCGTAATTATTTCTTTGGCTTTGGCTTGTATGATTTGGAGCCAAAGAATCATTAATAAATCTTTGATCACCGAAAACGAAATCAGCTATTTATTAAATGGCGCTTCTCCAATTGTTTCTAATTTTTTGCCTGGTTTTAGTAGTTCGGCAACAATTAATGATCTTATAAATGGAGCGATTAAAACCCAACTTAAAAATCAAGAAGCTACTAATCAAATTAAGGTGCTTGGTAATTTAGAAATTGCTAATTTGGAGCAAACTATTTCCAGAGAAATTTATAATAGTACCCTAAAGAATTTCGAAAATATATTCCAAATGGATTTAACTGGCAATGAAAAAATTTCGAATTTAATTTATCAAAAAATAAACCAGTGGGTCGAAAAGCAACAGGGTACTTGGTTTAATTTAATAGCTCTATTAGTTATTTTTGGAATTTGTTGGTTCATAATTGGAATTTTAAGTTTTCTAATTGATATCTTATTTTCAGTTTTCTTTAAGATTTTTAAATTTTTAAAGATTGTAACTTTTTCTAAAGTAACAGTTGAAAAAGAAATTTTAAGTTTTTAAAAAATTATGGGGGAAAAAGATTATTATAAAATTTTAGGGGTGAATGAAAACGCAACTTCTAATGAAATTAAAAAAGCTTATCACGATTTAGCTTATAAATATCATCCTGATAGGCCAACTGGGGATGAAAAAAAATTTAAAGAAATAAACGAAGCTTATCAGGTTTTATCAGATAGCGAAAAAAGAAAGCAATATGATTTTATGAGAAAATACGGCTATGCCGGTTCTAGTAGTTCGCGAAGTAGGGGTGCTGATTTTGATTTTAACTTTGGCTTTCCATTTAGTTTTGGTTTAGATGATATTTTGTCTGAAATTTTTTCACAAATGTCAGGTTCATCTCGTTCTTCCAGAACTTATTCTTCTCCTAAACAATCAATTAGTTATAATTATTTTGGGCCGAAAGGTGTAAAACTTAATATTGAAATTGAAAATATTAATGGAATTAATCCCAAACTAAAAAGAATAATTGATGAATTTGCTCAGAAATTTTTCGGAGAAATAAAATAATATGAATTTAGAATTTATATTTACTTCCCAATTTATCTTCTTTTGCTTTTTAATTATTCTGCTATTTTTTTTAAGTTTAAGTTTTTCAATTAAAAACAATCTTCAAATTTTTTTAACTTTATATTTTTGGAATTTTTCAATTAATAATTTGCTTAACCTAATTGGTTATTTTAATAGTGCCGTTTTAGAATATTATTCTTTGCTATATTTCGGCCTATCTTTAATTCTAATTTTTATTTTCTATAAATTATTTGGGAAATTTAATTTGCCAAAAGTTAAAACAAATTCCTGGATAGTAAATTTCGTTTTTAATTTAACGCTTTTTGGTTTCGTAATTTCAGTTCTTCCCAATGTTTTTACTAATTATTTGCCAAGTTTTTTAGTGACTAGTTTATTTGGTTTTCCAGGACAATATTTCTGGAAATTTGCGCCAATTTTTTTAATAATTCTAATTTTATTTTTACCAAGAAAGATTACCAAAAAAGCAAAAATTGAAATTTCAAATTAATATTATGAATATTATTTATATTATTGGAGGAGTTTTAATAGGAATAGTTTTAGGAATAGTAATAGCCAGGTTTTTATCAAAGAATAATACTAATACCGAGGTTAAAGAATTAAAGGACTCGATTAATCAGATGCAGATTCAATTAATGGAACATTTAGCAAATCAATTAAATAATGTTAGGGGTTCTGTTGAACAATCTTCAAATTTAGTTAACAAAGAGGTAAGCTTGTTTACCCAAAGAGTCACTGAAATGAGAGACGCTTTAACGCAGGTTCACGAATCAGTCAATGATGTTAAATCTTTTCAGGAATTATTAAAATCTCCTAAATTGCGTGGTAATTGGGGAGAAGCTTCATTGGAACATTTACTAAGAGAGTATTATCCAAAAGAGCTTTATGAAATTCAATATTTATTTTCAAATAACGAAAGGGCCGATGCTGTTTTTAAACTTCCCAATAATAAATTAATAGCTATTGATTCTAAATTTCCCTTAGAAAATTTTTCTAAGATGACAGAAGCTGAAACCCTTGAAGAGAAACAGACTTTTGCCAAGATATTTACCAGTGATGTTAAAAAAAGAATAGACGAGATTGCTTCTAAATATATTTTGCCCCAAGAAGGAACTTTGGATTTTGCTATTATGTATGTACCAGCAGAAGCTGTTTATTATGAAATGATTAATCCAGCATCTCAATTGATTAAAGAAAATTTATCTGACTATGCTTGGAAAAGAAAAATTATTATTACTTCACCCAATTTGCTGTATTTAACATTAGTCACTATTGAGCACTGGTTTAAAGATATTCAAGTTTCAAAACAAACCCAAGAAATTTTGAAAAGATTCGAGCAAATAAAAAAAGATAGCGAAAAGTTAGAAGAAAGTTTTAGAAAATTAGGCAGCCATTTATCAAATGCTCAATCGTCTTATGAAAATTCCGAAAAAAGATTATCTTTTATGACCGGTAAAATAGATAAATTAGTTTCTGGGAAAATCAAGGAAAATGATTTGTTAGAAGATGAAAATGATGAAAATAAAGATAGCGAAGATTAAAATTTATGTTAGAAACTTCTCACGTAGTAGTTGGAATGGCAATTGGTAAATATGTTCCCAACCCTTTGTTAGCTTTTGTTTTTTCTTTTTTGTCGCATTTTATATTAGATTTTATACCTCATTGGGATGGCGATTTTAAAAAAGTCAATAGTTCTAATTCAAAAGCTCCAAGGATTTTAACAGATAGGGAAAAGTTCTTTTCAAAAGAAATTCAAAAAGTTTTAAAATGTGATATTTTAGCTAGTTTTATCCTTTTTATTTATTTTTCTGTTTCGAAAATTATTTGGCCTAATTTTCCAGACCCTTTTTCGTTTTTTAATTTTTTAATAGCCAATCCTTCCTGGCCCTTAGGAGTTTTGGGAGCTATTTTGCCAGATTTGTTAACTTATTTTGATTTTTTAACTGGCTTTACTAATGAAAAGTGTTTTATAATTTTTAAAAAATTAAAGATGTTTCATAAAAAAATTCAGCATTCAGCCCCCAAAATCCAGGGCTTAGTGGTTCAAGCAGCTTTAATTATAAGCATAATTTTAGTTTTAAATAATTAGAGTGATTTAGGATTTTTAATAAATAAAGAAATAAAAAATTTATAATAATTTCTAAATAGCTTGACTTTAATTAAGTGAAGTATTAAATTATATCAATTATTAATTTTATGATAGAAGAACCGTATTATGTTTCAAAAGAAGCTTTTGAAAAGCTTAAAGAAAAGCTTGATTTTTTGAAAAATGTCGAGAGAAGAAGAATTGCTAACAAAATAAAAGAAGCAATGAGTTTGGGTGATTTGTCAGAAAATTCAGAGTATCAAGCAGCCAAAGAAGAGCAAGCTTTAAATGAATCAAAAATAGCTGAGTTAGAAGATTTGCTAAGGCGAGCAGTTTTTATTAAAAAAAGCAAAGATAATTCAATGGTTTCTGTTGGTTCCAAGGTAGAAGTCGAAAAAAGTGGCAAAAAATTCAATTTTACAATTGTAGGACCGGCAGAATCTGATCCGGAAAATGGATTTATTTCTAATGAATCTTTGCTTGGTAAAACTCTCTTAGGCAAAAAGAAGGGGGAAACAGTATCAATTAAATTACCCAATGACCAGGAAATAAAATATAAAATTATAAACATCTCTAGCGGTTCTTAATATAAAAACTATGGCAACCCTTGAGGAAATAAGAGAAAATAGACTAAAAAAAATTGAGGAGCTTAAAAAAATAGGAATAAATCCCTATCCTGCCAAAATAAAAATTAGCGGCAAAGTTATTAAAATAGCTCAAGCTAAAAAATCTTTATCTAAAACAGTGTTGATAGCTGGGAAAATTTTTGCAATTAGAGAACATGGTTCGATGCTTTTTATGGATTTAAAAGATGAATCTGGAAAAATTCAATTATGGTTTCAGAAAAATAATTTAAAAGATGACTTTAAAATTTTAAATTTAATTGACAGTGGCGATTATTTGGCGGCTAAAGGAAAGGTTATCAAAAGTAAAACCAACGAGATAACTTTAGATGTTAAAAAATTTCAATTGCTGAGCAAGTCTTTAAGACCTTTACCCAAAGAGTGGTATGGATTAAAAGATATAGAGGAACGATACCGTAAAAGATATTTGGATTTGCTTTTAAATGAAGAAATTAGGAAAAAATTTGATATTAGAACTAAGCTAGTTTCTTTAATCAGGAAATATTTAGATAGTTTAGATTATTTTGAAGTAGAGACTCCTATTTTGCAGCCTCTTTATGGGGGAGCTAATGCTAAGCCATTTAAAACCCATTTAAATTCTTTAGATATTGATGTTTATTTAAGGATTGCTACTGAACTATATTTAAAAAGGTTAATTATTGGCGGTTACCAAAGGGTATATGAGATAGGCAAAGATTTTAGAAATGAAGGTATTGATCAAAGCCACTTTCCAGAATTTACAATGATTGAATGGTATGAAGCTTATGCTGATTATCAAAGGATGATGGAAGTTACTGAAGGGTTATTCAAATATTTGGCTAAAAATATCTTTGGAAACTATATTTTAAATGTTAATCAATACAAAATAGATATAGGTAAAAAATGGAAGAAAATAAAAATGGTCGACCTTTTAAAAGAAATTTTAAATTTAGACATTAACAAAGAAACCACTGAAAGTTTATTATCTTTCTGCAAAAAAAACAAAATAGATATTCTTGGCAAGGAAACTAAGGGGCAATTAATTTATTTAATTTTTGAGCATTTGGTTACTGATAAATTGATTGAACCAACTTGGGTTATTGATTATCCTAAAGATGTTTCACCATTAGCAAAAAATAAAGAAGAAGATTCCAATTGGGTTGATAGATTTGAGGGATATATTGGAGGCAAAGAAATCTGCGATGGCTGGAGCGAGTTAACTGATCCAATAGAACAAAGAAAAAGATTTGAATTAGATAAAAAATCAGTTAGAGTTGATCAAGAAGAAGCTCAGCAAGTTGATGAAGACTTCTTGGTGGCTATGGAATATGGAATGCCTCCTTTAGGTGGAATTGGAATAGGGATAGACCGATTAACAATGTTTTTTACCAATACTTGGCAAATTAAAGAAGTGATTCTTTTTCCAACCCTAAGACCCAAAGATAAATAATTTATGAAACTAAAAGAAATCAAAATATTTAAAGTTCTAGGGTTTCGTGGAATTTGGACTGTTAAGATAGTTGTTTTTGATGAAAATGAATACTCTGCATCAATAGTTGTTCCAATAGGCAAATCTAAAGGAAAATTTGAAGTCAAAAATCTCGATCCGGATGTAGCGATTTTAAAAAGCAAAGAGATTTCCGATTATTTAAAGAATTTAAATCTAGAAGATCAAGAAACTATTGATAATAAATTAGTTGAATTTGATAAAACTCCAAACTTTGAAAATTTGGGAGGAAATGTTGCTTTAGGAATAAGTTTAGCTTGTGCTAGATTAGCTAGCATAAATTTTAAAATTCCATTTTATAAATATCTTTATTTTTTAAGAAAAGGCAATTATAATTCTTTTATTTATAAAGCTCCGAGAATTCTTTTTAATATAGCTGAAGGTGGGGTTCACGCTGATAATAATTTAGAATTTCAGGAGCATTTAGTCTCTTTTAAAAATCAGGCTATTTTTTCTCAAATTCAAAATCTAAAAGAATTTAATAGTTTATTTTTAAATATTATAAAAAGGGAAAATAAGAAAATAGTTTTTGGAGATGAGGGCGGTTGGGCTGGAAATTATCAAAACGAAGAAGCCCTAATTAATACCTTATTTGATTTAAAACTTAGCTCAAAAGCCGATTTAGATATAGGACTAGATATTGCTTCCTCAAGTATTTCTAATTTTGAACCAAAAATATTTTTGAAAAGATACTTAGAATTTTTTGAAAAATTTGGATTATTTTATTTTGAAGATCCTTTTCCAGAAGAAGGTTTTGAAAATTTTTATCAGGATTTTTATGCACAAACTAAAAATAAGGCTTTAATTGTTGGAGATGATTTGATTTCAACGAATCCGGAATTAGTAAAAATAGTTGATAGCAAGAAAATGATAAATGGGGTAATTGTTAAACCAGATCAAGTTGGAACTCTTTCTAAAACCCTAGAAACTATTAAATTAGCAAAAGAAAATAATTGGAGAATCGTTGTTTCCCATAGATCTCAAGAAACTTTAGATAATTATTTGGCTGATTTAGCCATTGGAGCAGAAGCTGATTTTGTAAAATTTGGCGCTTTTTATCAAGGAGAAAGATTAGCTAAATACAATAGACTCTTGGAAATCGAATCAGAGGTTCTTTAATTTTTGGTTATTTTTTGCTAAAGTTGATAACCCTTTAAATTAGTTTTTAAAAGTATGAAAATAAAAGATCTCAAATTTGAAAAACTTAAAACTCAAAGTGGCACTCCTTTATTTATTTTAAATTTACCCTATGTTAATACAATTGCTAGTGGAGTTTTGATAAAAGCTGGCACTAGAGATGAAATTTGGCCCAAGGAAGCTGGTTTAGCTCATGCTTTAGAACATATGAGTTTTCAAGCGACAAAAAAATTCAAAAATAGCCAAGAAGTTTCTTCTTATTTGGAAGAAATCGGGGGTTATTTAAATGCTTTTACTACTCAAGAAGGAATATTTTTTCACAATATTGTTCCTAAAGAATATTTCGAAAGAGCTATTATTTCTTTAAGTGAGTTAGTTAATAATTCTTTAATTCCTAAAGATAAAATAAAAATTGAAATGAGAAACATTGCTGAAGAAATAAAAATGTATTTTGATAATCCGGTTTCTTATATAACTATGGAAGCTTTAAAATTTATTTATGGCAAGCATCCTTTGGGCAAAAATATTTTAGGAACAGCTAATTCTGTTTTATCCCTTAGGCAAGAAGATTTCTTTAATTTTAAAAAACGTTATTTTAATTCTAATAACTATGTTTTTATTTGTGTGGGCAATATTAAATCCGAAGATGCTTTAAAACTTTTTGATGAATATTTTGAAAGAATACCGGGTTCAGTAAATAAAAGATTGATAGTAAAACCCTCAAAAACTACTAAAAAAACTTTAATTAAAACCAGAAAAGATATCACTCAAACACAGGTTTTACTTTTAGCGCCAACCGTTGAAGCAAAATCTTTTGAAGCCAAAGTTTTAGATTTATATTCAGTAATGTTATCAGGGGGGATGTCATTTCCTTTATTTCAAGAATTAAGAGATAAGAGGGGATTATGCTATTATGTCAGCGCTTCTTTAGACGAATTTTCCGATTCCAGTTTATTTTCTGTTTATCTTGGAACTGATCCTAAAAAATATCAAGAAGCAATAGATGTTTCTTTGGAAATCATTAATTCAAATAAAAATAACCAACAGTTGATGACTAAAGCCAAAGATTTAACCTTAGGGCGATTAAGTTTAGTTTTTGATGATCCAAAATCAATTTTAAATTTAGCAATTTCTGACGTTTTAATAGGGGAAGAGCCTAAAACTTACAACCAGATTAAACAAGAAATAGAAAAAATTTCAATAGATGATATTGAAGAAGCTGTTAGTAATTATTTATTAAAAGGCAACTTAAGACAGGTTTTGCTTGTTCCCCAAATTAAAAATAGCTAAATTTATGAATTTAAATAGAGAAGATGCTTACAACCTTTTAGAAAAATATCTTAAAAATAAAAATTTAATAAAACATTCGTTAGCAGTAGAGGCTTTAATGAAAGCTTTAGCTAAGAAATTCAACGAAAACGAAGAACTTTGGTCAATTACTGGTTTACTTCATGATTTAGATTGGGAAATGACCCAAAATGAACCAGAAAAGCATTCATTAATTGCTTATGAGATTTTAAAAGAAAATGGCTATCCAGAAGAAATAGCCAAAGCTATAAAAATTCATAATCATTTACATCATTTGGAGCCAGAAACTTTAATGGAAAAAGCCCTCTATTCTACAGAAGAAATTACTGGATTAATAGTTGCGGCAACTTTAGTTTTGCCAAGTAAATCAATAAAAGATTTAACAGTTGATAGTATCTTAAAAAGATTTAAGGAAAAGGCATTTGCTAGGGGAGTTGATCGTCAATTAATTAATTTAACGCCTCAGTATTTAGGAATTTCTTTAGAGGAATTAGCTAAAATTGCCTTAAAAGCAATGCAAGAAATTTCTAAAGAATTACAACTTTAATTACTAATAACTTGTTTTTGGGGTTCTAAAATGGTATTATTAATAGATAAAAATGACTCAGAATAACAATTAGAAATTAGTTATGATGAGTGTAAAAGGTAAAAGAAATTTTGAAAATTACTAAAGTAAATTAAGTTAATTTTTATCCCCCCATAGCTCAATTGGTAGAGCAACAGCCTTTTAAGCTGGTGGTTGGAGGTTCGAGACCTCCTGGGGGGACAAATTTTTAAAAAGTTAGAATTTTTACTTAAGTTTTGCTATAATATTCTATATTTATGGCATTATTTTCGAATTCTCAAATAAGAGTAGTTTTGACAGGTGGGGGAACTGGTGGACACATCTTCCCCTTATTAGCAGTAGCTGATGAATTACGAGAAATAGCTTCTAAATATAATATTTATTTGAAAATTTATTATGTAGGACCAATAACTGGACCATTTAGTTTTAGTCCCGATCTTTTTGAAAATAAATATATTGAGGTTGTACCAATAAAAGCTGTTAGTTTTTCAAATGCTTCCAATCCCTTAGAATTTTTTAAAGCATTTTTTAATAATTTAGGTGGATTTTTACAAGCTTTATGGCAAATATGGAAAATTATGCCCGATGTTGTTTTTTCAAAAGGGGGATATGGTTCGCTAGCTGTTTCAATTACCAGTTTTTTATATTTAATTCCAATTTTGATTCATGAATCGGATTCGATTCCTGGAAAAACTAATTTATTTTTGAAAAATTTAGCAAAAAGAATAGCTATTTCTTTTGAAAGATCAGCTTCTTATTTTCCATTACATAAAACTGCTTTAGTTGGCAACCCAACAAGAAAAATATTTTTTCAAGAATACGATAAAAATAAGGCTTATAGCCTTTTAAAAGTTAGTAAAAGTCTACCAATAGTTTTGATATTGGGTGGTTCTCAAGGAGCTCGCAGAATAAATTCCTTGATTTTAGATATTTTACCATTACTAGTTCAAAATTATTACGTTATTCATCAATGTGGCGAAAGAAATTTTCAGGAGGTGAAACAAGAATCGCGGTTTATTTTAAAAGGATTAGACGATGAAATAGCACAAAGATATAAATTGCATTCCTTATTAGACGAAGAAGAAATGGTTGGTGCTTTAGAAATAGCAGATTTAGTAATTGCTAGAAGCGGAAGTGGCACAATCTTTGAAATTGCCGCCAAAGGAAAACCAGCAATTTTGATTCCTTTATCAACTTCAGCTTCTGGCCATCAATTGGAAAATGCTTTGGAATTTGCCAAAAATGGGGGAGCTATTATTTTAGAAGAACAAAATTTAAAATCAAGAATTTTACTTGAACAAATTAGTATTTTGCTCAATAATAAAGAAAAATTAAAAGAAATGGCTTTAAATTCTAAAAAGTTTTCAAAACCAGAGGCAAGTTTTAAAATCGCCCAAGAACTTTTAAATCTAGCTAACGTTAATTTAAATTAAATTTATAATTATGGAAGCATATCAGCAAAAATTTGAACAATTAAATGGCGCTGTAAGAGTAAGATTTGCCCCTTCGCCAACCGGATTTTTGCATATTGGCAGTGCTCGAACCGCTTTGTTTAACTATCTATTTGCTAAAGCTAATAATGGAATATTTATTTTAAGGATTGAAGATACAGATAGGGAAAGATCTTTAAAAATTTACGAAGACGATATTTTAGAAGGGTTAAAATGGCTTGGTTTAAACTGGGATGAAGGTCCGGAAATAGGAGGGGATTATGGTCCTTATTATCAGTCTCAAAGAATTGAAATTTATCAACAATATCTTGAAAGATTAATATCTGAAGATAAGGCTTATCGTTGTTTTTGTACTAAAGAAGAGTTAACGGCTTTAAAACAAGAAATGCAAAGCAGAGGAGAGATTTATAAATATAATGGAAAATGCCGTAATTTAACTAACCAGGAAATTGAAAGCAATTTAAAGGAAAATAAACCATTCATTGTTAGGTTAAAAACTCCTTCCATAAAAGTAACATTTAATGATTTGATAAGGGGAAAAATAACCAGTGATTTATCATTATTGGGTGATTTTACTATTTCTCGGGGTTTTAATGAGCCTCTTTATAATTTTACAGCGGCAATTGATGATTATGAAATGAAAATAACCCAGGTAATTAGAGGAGAAGACCACATTCCCAATACTTCTAAACAAATTATAATTCAACAACTTCTAGGTTTTGATAGCCCCTTATACGCCCATATTCCTTTAATTTTGGGTCCAGACAGATCAAAACTTTCTAAAAGACACGGGGCAACAAGCTTAAAAAATTATAAAGAAGATGGTTACTTATCAGAAGCTTTGGTAAATTTTTTAGCGCTACTTGGTTGGCATTCTTCCTCAGATCGAGAAATTTATTCTTTAGAAGAGTTATGCCGCGAATTTTCTCTTGACAGAGTTCAAAAATCTGGAGCAATATTTAATATTAATAAATTAGATTGGTTCAACCATTATTATTTGGGCAAAAAAGATTTAAATGATTTATTGCCCCAAGCTCTAGAATTTTATTTTAAAGAAAATATTTTAAAGCCTAAAGAAGAAGAATGGTTGTTTGAATCAGCTTCCGGGGAAGTTTTTGATAAAAACTATTTATTTAAAGTTTTAAGTCTTTTGATTGAAAGAATAAAGAAATTGTCGCAATTAGTAGAATTATCAGATTTCTTTTTTAAAGAACCTCAATACAATTCTGATTTATTAATTTGGAGGGACGTAACGAAAGAAAAAATAAAAGAAAATTTAGAAAAAATGTTGGAAAAAATCAATGAAATTAAAGAAGAAGATTTTACTAAAGAAAATTTAGAAAAAGCTATAATGGTATTATATCAAGACGATAGGGGAGAGTTTCTTTGGCCATTAAGAGCTTGTTTAACCGGCAAGGAATCATCTCCTGGGCCATTTGAAATAGCGGAAATTTTAGGGAAAGAAAAAACTATTAAAAGAATAAACTATGCCATCAATCTTTTGGAAAAATAAATTTAAGATTTTTATTGGACTAATGATAATTTTGATTATTCCTTTTTGGGGTTTAAAAGCCCAACAAGATAATTCAACCAATACCACAATACAAACTGCTACTAATGAAGTTGATGATTTAAAGCAGCAAATTCAGCAAAAACAGCAAGAAATTGAAAAATTGCAAAAAGAAGCTGAACAATATCGAGCTTCTTTAAATGAATCAAGTTCAATGGCTAAAACTTTAAATGCTGAAATTTCAAGAATTAATAAAAAGATAAAATCTTTAGAATATGAAATAACTATTAATCAAAAGAAAATTGAGGAAGCTCAGCTTAAAATTAGAGATCTAAATAATAATATCAATCAGACTAAAAATAATATTGAAGAAAATAGAAAAATCTTAGCCGAGTTAGTTCAAACATTAAACGAACTTGACAATCAAAACAATTTAGTTGTTTTACTAAAAATCAGCAACCTTTCTGATTATTTTAGCCAATTAGCTTATGTTGAAAATCTGCAAGCAAAGCTTATAGAAAAAACAACTTTTTTAGCTAAGTTGAATGAGACCTTAAACGACTCTCTTAACCAATCAGAAGAGCTAAAAAAACAATATGAAAACTTCCAAAAGGATTTAACTGCTCAAAAAGAAATAACTAGCGATATCCAAGAAGAAAAAGATCAACTATTAAAAGAAACTAAAAATAAAGAAGCGACTTATCAGTCTTTATTAAACCAAACAATTAAAAAACAACAAGAAGTTGAAAAAGAAATTGAAAAATTAGAAGCTGAATTGCGTGCTAAAACTGATTACTCAGCTTTGCCAAGTGGCAAATTCTTTATTTGGCCTGTAACTGGTGGTTATTTAACCCAAGACTATGGTACGGTGCCTTTAGGAAGCGATACTAGAAAATTTTATAGTTTTCATAATGGAATCGATATTGGTTCAAAATCTGGAATAGGAACCCCAATTTTAGCAGCAGCTGATGGCAAGGTAATAGCAATAGGCAATGATGGTAAATATGCTTATGGAAAATGGATAGCTATTGATCACCATAATGGTTTTGTCACTCTTTATGGCCATCTTTCCTTAGTTTCAGTAAGTGTTGGCCAAAACGTCAAACAAGGCGAAAGGATAGGTTATATGGGGCAAACTGGCTTAGCAACTGGTCCACATCTTCATTTTACAGTTTATACTAGAGAAAGTTTTAAAACTGAAAGCAGGTGGTATGGACTTTTACCTTTTGGAGCAGCTGTAAATCCTATGGACTATACAGTGAAATAAAAATGAATAAAAATTTAATTATTATTATTTTCCAAATTATATTGGTAATTTTTATTGGCCCGGCTTTAGCTCAGGAAGATAATTTAGATAATTTATTGAATAAACCAGTTCCGACAACTACTAATTTTATTGAAAATTTTAAAATTAAATTTAACTCTGTAATCAATTTTTTTAAAGGGATAGCCAACCAAATAATTAACTGGGGAATTCAAAATAGTATAATTTTCAAAATTCAAGAATTTTTAAAATACTTTTTTAATTATTTAGCTTCGGAAATAAAACAAGGTTTTGAAAATTTTTTAAATTATTTTGATTCATTTATAAAAATGATTTTTCAAAACTTACCCCATACCATAGAAACAAAATAAATTAATAGTTCTTGACTAATTTTTTATTTAGTAATATGATATATTTATCTTCAATTAAGATAGCTTAAACGAAGTATAGATGCCCAATATCTTCCCTATCATAAGATTAAGCTAATATAAAACAATGAAAACAATTATTGAATACATTCCTGATTTTTTAGAATATTGCGAAATAGAAAAAAATTTATCTGATAAATCAATTAAAAATTATGATGAGTTTTTAAAGCCTTTTAAAGAATGGCTTATTCTAAATAATCTCAAAGAATTAAAACCCAACGAATTAACCAAAGATCATATTTGGGACTATCGTTTATATCTTTCAAGAACTAAAAAGTTATCAAAAACTACTCAAAACTATTACCTAATAGCTTTAAGAAACCTTTTAAATTATTTTGCTGAGTACGATATTCCCTCTTTAGCTACCAATAAAGTAAAACTTTCCAGGGTAACTATGAAAGAGAAAAAAATAAAATTTTTAGATTTAGAACAAATTGAAAAATTATTACTGGCTCCAGATATTTCAACTTTGATTGGTTTGCGGGATAAAGCAATTTTGGAAGTTTTATTTTCAACAGGACTAAGGGTTGCCGAACTTGTTTCTTTAAATAGAAATCAATTTGATTTTAAAAACATTGATTTAAATCACGATTATGAACTGATGATTATTGGTAAAGGTGGTTATTCCCGGACGGTTTATTTTTCTCCCCGCTCTTTAGAATTTTTAAAACTTTATTTAGAAAAAAGAACTGATAATAATCCTGCATTATTTGTAAATCATTCAAAAAATTCAAAAAATAGCAGGTTATCAATTAGAAGCGTTGAAAATATAGTTAACAAATATTCACAGCTGGCTGGTTTAAAGATCATAGCTACCCCTCATACTTTAAGGCATTCTTACGCTACTGATTTATTAACTCAAGGAGTTGATTTAAGAATGGTTCAGGAGTTTTTAGGCCATCGCAGTATTTTAACCACTCAGATTTATACCCATATAAGCAAGAAATATCTAAAAGATATTCACGAGAAATATCATGGAGGCAAAAAAATAAAAGAGTAATTTAATTTTCTTGCCAAAATTCAGGGGGACAATTAATATTAATAGCCTGCTCTTGGTAATATTTGCTTCCCAAAATTACTCCAATAGCGAAAGACAAAGCAACTAATAAAAACATAATTATCCCCAAAATAATATCTTCCCTATTATTAAACCAAAAATCTGTTATTTGTTTCTTGAATTTTTCCATAAAAAATGATATAATAATATATTATACATTAATTTAATTTATTAATAAATATGGCTCATACTAAAGCTGGTGGTTCTACAAAATTGGGTAGAGATTCTGCCCCGAAATATTTAGGCGTAAAAATTTCAGACGGTCAATACGCTCGAAGTGGCAATATTATTGTTAGGCAACGCGGAACTCATTTTAGAGCTGGAAAAGGAGTTAAAAAAGGGGCTGATGATACCTTATATGCCCAAAAAGAAGGAACTGTCAAATTTAGAAAAAAAATAGTTACTAATTTTTCTGGAGCAAAAAAGAAGACTACTATTGTAGAAATTATTTAGTTTTTAATTTTAAAATTATTGAAAACAAGGATTTATTAGCTTGTTTTTTTATTTTTGATAATCTATTTCAATATTTAAGATTGCTTTCTCTCCCCTACCAAGATCTATTTCTACCTCGTGATTCCCTTTTTCTTTCAAAGAATGTTTTAAATTAATAGCCTCTAAAGGAAGATTTATCTTATATTGACTAAGATAATCTTTTATGTTCTTCTTATTAAGAGCTTCTACTACTCCCCCGTTTTTATCTAATTTTAGCTTTGTTTCCATTTTTAATTTCGAAATCAGTTCTTTGGTTTCTTGTATTTTTTTTATTGTTTCTTGAAGGTTTTGTTCCATTTTTCGTTTAGCTTGCTCTACTTTAATAGTATTTTGTTTATTAGCTATAACTGCTAACTTTGAAGGCAGGAGATAATTTCTAGCGAACCCATCTTTAACTTCTTTTATCTCGCCTTTTTTGCCAATTCCTTTGATATTTTGAGTTAAAATTACTTTCATATATTTAAATATTTAAAGAGAATTTATTACTTCGATTGCTTTTTCTAATTGTAAATCTTTATCAGTTGATGTTGAATTTTGAATTTCAATATCAGGCACTATTCCAGTTTCGTTAATATCTGTCTCGTTAGGGGTTAGCCATTTAGCAATTGTTAATTTTAAAGAGGCTGATTTATCTAAAGGAATTAATTCTTGAATAGTTCCTTTACCAAAGGTTTTTTCTCCGATAATCTTTATCCCTCTATTGTCTCTTAAGGCTCCTGCTAAAATTTCGCTTGCTGAAGCTGATCCATTATTTACCAAAACAACTACTTTATAATTTGAAAAAAGACCTAGCCCATTAGTTGTACAATTTTCGCATACAAAAGTATTAGTTCCGTCATTTTCTTTGGCAACTACTGATCCTTTAGGCATAAACCAACCAGCAATTTCAATAGCGCTATCAAAATAACCCCCAGGATTGTCTCGCAAGTCTAAAATTATTTTATTTTTTCCTGAAAAGAAAATTTTAAGTGCTTCTTTTCTAAATTCGCTAACTGCTGGCTCATAAAAATTATGAATTTTTAAAAGCGCAATATTGTTGTCTAAGTATTCGCTTTCAACCGAAGTAATTTTTATTACATCTCTTATAATTTCAACTTGATTTCTGCCGTTTTCATTTTCAATAGTTAAAACAACTTTGGTTCCTTTTAAACCCCTAATTAACTTTTGAGCCTCTGAAAGAGATATATTATTAGTTGATTTACCATCTATTTCTAGAATTCTATCTCCTGCTTTTAAACCAGCTTTTTCTGCCGGAGTATCCTTCAAGGGCGCAATGACAGTTAAAACTCCATCTTGTAAGCCCATTTCTATTCCAATACCTTCAAATTTTCCAGAGATTTCGCTTTGAAAATCGCTATTTTCGTCAGGAGTCATAAATTCAGAGTAAGGATCATTTAGGGAATCAACCATTCCTCTTAAAGCGCCATAAAATAAATCTTCTTCTGAAATTTGATTTTTAAATAATGATTTTTGTTTAATGGTTTCATAAACCTTAGTTAATAGTTGGAAGTCAATAGTGCTAGTATTAATTGAGCTAACCAAAGTTGAATCAGCATTTAATAACGACTTGGAATTAGAGGAATGAGAACCAAGTATTACTCCAAGAGCAAAGAAAATAATAACTAAGATTCCAACTTCAGCTATTTTTACTAAGTTGTTTTTATTTTTTTTCAGATTGTCTTTAAAATTTATTCTTAACTGCATAATTTAAAATTTAATTGTTTTTAGAATTTCATATTCTGCCCCAGTTCTTTTTAAATTACTTTTCCAAAATTCGATTTTATTTATTTCTACCTCTGGGGTTAATTTTATTGGCAAAATATTAAGCCAGTTTTTATTAAAAAATTTAAATCTAGCTAGGGTTAAGTGAATTATTTCTTCTCTATTTATAATTCTTTCTAATTTAAATTCTGCGCTTAAAGTTTTAATAATTTTCTCTTTAAGGGATATAAATTCTTGGTTTTTATCAAAGACTAACCAGATCATTCGATAATTAGAATCAAATGGAGCAAAAGCAATTCTATTGGCTTTTAATTTAAATTTCTCCAGCTGTAAATTGGCAATTAGTTCAATCATTCTATTTAATTCTGAATCGTTAAGATATTGGGGTGGTACAACTGTCAAATGCCAATAATCTTCACTGGTAAATCTAATTTCTTTGAGTTTGGGCTTAATATTTGAAAGAACTTTACCGATTTCTTGTTTAAATTTTTCTTCTAAAGGAATAGCTAAAAATATCCTTTTTTTATCCATAACTCTATTATATAATATTATATCATACTCTTATGGACGAAAATAGTAAAGAATTAATTCCTAAAAAGCGTAAAAATCAAGAGATTTTGGATTTTATTCTTTTTCTAAAAAAGAAACTAAATGATGAAGAAACTAAAAATTACGGGCTTTATATGAAGCTTTATAAAGAAAACGGCAAAGAAAAAATGCTGGAAGCGCTATCTTTAACTTTAAAAAGAAATCCTCAAGAAAAGTTCAGATATTTTTTATCTTTATTAGTCAAATCGGAAAAGCAAAAACAACTAATAAAAGATTATCAAAAATTAAGAAGAAATTTAGCCAAAAAATTTACTCCCCAATACCAAAGAAGAGCCAGTGAAAGAACGAAAATTCAAAACCAGATTTCTAAAACCGAAAGGAAAATAAAAAATAAAAAAATAAAAAATGGATTATAAAATTATTATAGGCAAAGATAGTAGAATTTTGAGGAAAAAAGCCCAAGATGTTAAGGAAGTCAATAAAGAAATTAGAAGTTTAATCGAAGAAATGAGAAGAATTATGAAAGAAAATGATGGTATAGGGTTAGCAGCTCCTCAAATAGGAGTTGATTTAAATTTATTTGTGGCAGAAATAGATTATGATAAAAATAAAAAAGGAAAATTTTATGCCTTGATTAATCCTAAAATTGTATCAAAATCAGAAGCAACTGAAATCGTTGAAGAAGGTTGTCTGTCTTTGCCAAAAGAATTCGGAGAAGTTGAAAGAAGCAAAAGAGTCACAGTCGTAGGTCTAAACGAATTTGGCAGAAAAGTTAAAATAAAGGCTGAAGGCTTATTAGCGAGAGTGTTTCAGCACGAAATAGATCATTTAAATGGAGCTTTATTTATTGATAAAGCGTCTAAAATTAGAAAAGAAAAATAATAAAAATGAATTTTATATTTTTTGGTTCTGGAAAATTTTCGTGGATTATTTTAGAAGAGCTTCTAGAAAATAATTACCAGCCAAGTTTACTAATTACTATTCCTAGTAAAACTAATCAAAAAGGAAAAATAATCCCCCTATTTTTTAAAGAAAAAACAAAGGAATTAGGCTTCAAAATTTTAGAGCCTCAATCTTTAAAAGATGAAAAAGTAAATGAAACCATAAAAGAAAATCAACCTCAATTTGGAATAGTTGCTCAATATGGCAAAATTATTCCTAAAAATATTATTGATTTATTTAAGTTTGGAATTTTAAATGTTCATCCTTCGCTTTTGCCAAAATACCGGGGAGCAAATCCAATCCAAAATGTTCTGTATAACGGAGAAAAACTAACCGGGGTGTCAATTATTTTAATAGATGAATTAATAGATCACGGACCAATTTTGGCCCAAAAAGAAATTACGATTGATCAAAACGATGATTTTGAAAGTTTGTATTTAAAATCAGCGGAGATTTCTAAAAATTTATTAGTTGAAACATTAAATTTATATTTAGCTAACAAAATTATCCCCAAACCTCAAGACGATAGCGAGGCAACTTTTTGTAGAAAATTTCAAAAAGAAGATTGTTGGATAAATTTAAGTGACGAAGCACTAAAGATTTATAACCAAATAAGAGCTTTGAGTTTCGAACCCGGTTGTTTTTTAGAATTTTTTTTGAAAAACAACCAGAAGTTAGTAGTTAAAATTATCAAAGCCAAATTAATAGATCAAAATACTTTAAATAGTAATCCGGGAGTAAAAGAAATTAAAAAAGAGCTGTATTTGATGCCTAAAAAGGGTTTGATTTTAATAGAAAAAATACAGCCTTTAGGAAAAAGAGTAATGGCTGGCTCTGAATTTCTTAATGGTTATAGGCAAAAATTAATTATGCTTTAGTTTCATAAATAATTATTTTTTGCTGTATTTTGAAACATTTAAAAGTAAAGCATAAGCCCAAAGACAGCTTATTAAAGAAGAGCCTCCATAACTAAAAAATGGCAAAGGTATTCCGGAAACTGGCAAAAGATCAAGATTAACCATAATATTAAATAAAAATTGAAAACCTATCCAAAAAGTTATTCCTCCAGCTAATAATTTGTTAAACATTTCCCTGTTTAATCTGGCAATTTTAAACCCTTGATAAATAAACAACCCAATACTAATTAATAAAATACTTACTCCCATAAATCCAGTTTCTTCTGCCCAAATTGCAAATATGGTATCATTCATTGCTTCTGGTAAAAAGGCGTATTTTTGTTTAGAATTTCCAAGCCCCACACCCCTTAAGCCACCAGAACCGATCCCTATAAGAGATTGGGTAACTTGATATCGAGCTCCCTCAATATCTTGTTCTGGATTACGAAAAGCGATAATTCTTTCGAATCTATAGGGTTCAACAATGGCAAATATTAAAAGCAAAATAAAAACTGGTACAGTGATTAATATCAAATTTTTCCAAGAAACGCCAGCTGTAAATAATATTGAAAAAGCTATTAGAACCGTAATTACTAAAACGCCTAATGAACTTTGTAAAATTAAGATTCCCGATGAAATTATAATTATGATAAGAAATGGCAAAATGGTATTAGCAAAGTTATTGATTTTTGCTTGGTTTTTGGAAAAAAACGAAGCTAAATAAATTATTAGGGCCAGTTTAAAAAATTCAGATGGCTGAATAGTAAAGTTTCCCAACTCTATCCAGCGTCTAGCGCCGTTTAATTCTATTCCCAATCCCGGAACAAAGACTAGAAGCATTGAAGCAAATCCCAAAATAATTATCCACAAGGAATATTTTTTTAAAAAATTTAATTTTATAAAATATAAAATTATTCCCCCAATAATTCCTACACCAAGAAATAATAATTGTCTTTTCAAATAATAAAGGGGGTCGTTAAAAGTAGTTTCCCCCTTAAAAGAAGAAGCGTTATACAGAGTAAATAAGCCCAAAATTAAAAAAATAGCTAATAAAATCATTAATAAAGTGTCTGGATTATGGGTTTTCATAATTTATTTTAATTATAATATAACATTGTTTATAAAAAAATGGACCTTAAAATTCACAATTATTAGCTTTTTTCCAACCAGCATCTAAAGCCTCCCCCTCGCTGCAAAACCATTTTTCTCCGCGATTTTCATCAATTTTTGTTTGAAAATAAGATTGGCAATTTGGTAAATGATAAATTTTTTCTCCTTCGCTATTAATATTTCCTTTAATATTGCAACCTGCAATTATTGGCATTGGAGAAATAATCGGACTATTAGTTTCGTTATTAGTTGGACAATTTCCCCATAATCCCCTTTTGTTTTCCCTTGCTTCTTTTTCTGCTTCTAAAAATAAATCATGGTATTTTACATCTGGCGGATAAGTTGCAACCTGCGCATAACCTTGCTTGATTAATTCTAAATTAACAAAAGCGTCATCGGTATAAACATAGCGCAATAATCTACCATATTTATCAATTTCTGAAATATCTTTTTCTAAGACGACTTTTTTATTTAAAACCAGTTCTTTATTTTTTAAGCTAGCTTCTTTTCCAAAACATTCAACCGGTTTTCTAGGATCAACTGATTCCGGGGTATTGATTCCGAGATATCTAACTCTTTCGCCATTTTCCAATTCAATAGTATCTCCGTCAATTACTCGAGTTACTAATAAACCAGAAGAATTATTAATATCGCTTGTAGAATTTAAAGCATTAGAATTTTCAATAACTTGGTTTGTTAATGGTTGAATGGAAAATTCTTGGTTACTTTCTATAGATATTGGTTTGTTAGCTTTAGTTATTAAAACTCCAGTAGTAATTATTAAAACTAAGATTAATGCTTTTGAATAGATTTTATTTTTAAATGGCAATTTAACCATTAGAAATATTATATCATTTAATAAATAGCTCTAAGAGAATTCGAAAGATATTGAAAAAAAACTCAAAAATGTTATACTTTTAAAGCGTCCTCTTTAAATTAAATATTAATTATGTTCTATGTTTAAGAAAATAAAAGATTTCGTTGTAAAAAGAAAATTTTTAAGTTTGGCGATTATTATCGTCCTAATTGGAATTTTAGTTTATGTTTTTATTCCTAAAAATAAGGCTTTAAATTACAATTATACTCCAGTTAAAATAATGAATATTTCACAGATTGTTTCAGCAACCGGAAATATCAAGGCCCAGCAGGATCTTAATTTGAATTTCGAAAGGACCGGCAAGATAAAAGCTATTTATGTTAAGGTTGGAGATAAAGTTCAAGAAGGTCAAACGTTAATGGTATTAGAAAATAGTGATTTACTGGCTCAATTATCCCAAGCTCAGGCAAATTTAGCTCAAGCTCAGGTTCAACTTGAAAATCTTAAAAAAGGAGCAAGACCAGAACAAATTCAAATTTATCAAACTCAATTAGAAACAGCCCAAAATAATCTAAAACAAGCCCAAGAGCAAGCTGTTTTAAGCTTAAATACAATTTATACTGATACCGAATCAGCTATTAGAAATAAAGTTAATCAGGTTTTTGATCCGCCTTCCTCTTATTATCCCAAATTAAAATTTGGCACTGCCTATGTAGATGTTGAAGAAAAAGTCTTAAATCAAAAAGTTAACATTGAGCATTTATTAGAAAATTGGAAAAAAGAATTGCCAGAAATTACTGTTAATAATTTAGATGACTACTTAAATAGAGAAAAAGAATATCTTAATACTTTGAAAATTTTTGCAGATGATGTTTATTTTTTGACAACTATTGCAACTCATTATTATTCAGTTACTCCTCAGCAAGTAGAGTTGTTTAAAACAGATATTTCTTTGGCAAGAACTGCTTTAAATAATAATTTGAATCTTTTGAACACAACTTCCAATAATTTAAACTCTTTAAAATTAGCAGTAAAATTAGCCCAAGACCAACTCAATTTACAAAAGGCTGGACCAACTGCAGAACAAATAAAAGCTCAAGAACTTCAAATTCAAGGTCTGCAAGCTGGTGTTGATGCCCTTAATTCCCAAATTGCAAGAACCATACTTATTTCTCCAATTAATGGGATTGTTACTAAAATCAATTATGAAACTGGCGAAACAGTTCAAATAACAACTCCGGCTATTTCTTTAATTTCAGATAAAAACTTTGAAATAGAAGTTTATATTCCAGAAATTGATATTGCTAATGTAAAAATTGGCGATCAAGCGGAAATAGTTTTAGATGCTTACGGTAGCGACGTAGTTTTTAAGGGCCAAGTAGTTTTTATAGATCCAGCTTCAACCGTTTTAGAAGGAGTGCCAAGTTATCGAACTCTTTTACAATTTGATAACGAAGATGAAAGAATAAAAGTTGGAATGACTGCTAACGTTGATATAATAACTGCTTACAAAGAAAACGTTTTAGCTATTCCTATTAAAGCAGTAATTAATAGAAATAATGAAAAATTTATTCAGGTTCTTAAGGATGAAAAATCAAAAATAATTGAAGAAAGGCAAATAAAAACCGGAATCTCTGACATTAATGGAAATATTGAAGTTATTGAAGGATTAAATCCCAATGAATTAGTAATACTTCCTTAAATCCTAAATTAAAATTTCAATATGCCCTTAATTCAGCTTGAAAATATAACCAAGATTTATAATAGCGAAGAAATAAGAACCATAGCTTTAAATGGAATTTCTTTAAAAATCAATGAAGGAGAATTTACAGCAATTACCGGTCCCTCAGGAAGTGGCAAATCGACCTTGCTTCATATTTTAGGGCTTTTAGATAGGCCAACTAGTGGTGAATTTATTTTTGAAAATAAAAACATTATTAATTTTTCAGATGAGGAATTGGCTTTCTTTCGAAACGAAAAAATTGGTTTTGTTTTTCAAGCCTTTTTTCTTTTATCTCCATTAACGGTTTTAGAAAATGTGAAATTACCACTTCTTTATTCGAAAGTTGATGAAAAAAAGTGGAACGATTTAGCCTTAAATGCTTTAGAAGAGGTTGGTTTATCTCATAGAATTAATCATTTCCCTAATCAGCTTTCAGGCGGAGAAAAGCAAAGAGTGGCAATTGCCAGAGCTTTGGTAAATAATCCTTCAATTATTTTAGCCGATGAGCCAACTGGAAACTTAGATAGTAAATCAGCAATGCAAATTATTAAAATTATAAAAGGTTTAAATAATCAAGGAAAAACTATTATTGTGGTAACTCATGAAAGTTATTTAGCAAATATTACTAATCGAATTATCAGAATTAGAGATGGACAAATTGAAAAAGATGAGATTAACCAACATCCAATCGATATTAGTAAAGAAGAATTTGTAAAATAATGAAATCAAATTATATTTTAAAAACAGCTTTTCAAGCTTTAAAAAGCAATCGTTCGCGAACATTTTTGACTTTGCTTGGAGTAACTATTGGAGTAGCTTCTATTATTATGGTGATGTCTGTTGGCGAAGGGGCTCAAAACATTATTATTGATCAAATTGAAGGTTTGGGATCAAATATGCTGACAATTATGCCCGGTCAACGAACCCAAGGAATTTCAGCTTTCGCTCAGATTTATTTAGATTCTTTGACAAAAAAAGATATTGAACTTTTAAAATTAAAATCAAATGTTCCAGATTTAGAAGAAATCAGCCCTTTGGTTTATACTGGAGCAAATTTTACTTACGGCAAAGAAGCTTATCAAAGCATGATAGCTGGCGGAGCTGAAAATTTAAGCACCCTTTTTGATGTTTATCCCCAAGAGGGTTCATTTTTTACAAAAGAAGATGTTGAAAATAATTCGAATGTGGTGATTATTGGTTCAAAAATTAAAAAAGAACTTTTTGGTTTATCTAATCCTATCGGCGAGCGAATAAAAATAAATAATAAAAATTTCAGAGTAATAGGAGTTTTTCCAGAAAAAGGAACAGTTTCTTCTCTGAATTTAGACGAGGTTGCCATAGCGCCTTATACTACTGTTCAGAATTATCTTATTGGTTCAAAATCTTTTAATACTATTTTGGTTAAAGTTAATTCAACGGCTAATATTGAAAGAGCTAAGGCAGATATTACTTCAACTTTGAGAATGTCCCATAATATAAAGGATCCTTCAAAAGATGATTTTTATATTACTACTCAAACCGATATTGTAAATAGGTTAACAATCATCACTACTATTTTTACTATGCTTTTAACATCAGTGGCGGCTATTTCTTTAGTAGTTGGAGGAATAGGAATTATGAACATTATGTTAGTTTCAGTAACTGAAAGAATTCAGGAAATAGGATTAAGGAAGGCTTTGGGCGCAACTAATAATGATATTTTATACCAATTTTTGACTGAAGCAGTGCTGTTAACAATGCTAGGAGGAATAGTCGGAATAATTTTAGGCAGTGTTTTATCTTTTGGTATTAGTCTTTTAATGACTAGAATTTTGGGAATTACTTGGAGTTTTGTTTTTCCAGTCTCCGCTGCCTTAATTGGTTTTTTTGTTTCGGTTTTAGTTGGTTTGGGATTCGGGATTTATCCAGCTCGCAATGCAGCTAGTAAAAATCCGATAGAATCATTGCGCTACGAGTAATGGTTCATCGCCAATTTTTTCTAAAACTTTTAATGAAACTTTCATTGGACAACTTTTAAAAGTTAAATTTATTTAGTATAGCTTTATAATTTTTTAGATATAGTAAAACTAAAAATTTTTATATTTGGCTATTGCAATTTGAAAAAGTTTCAACTCCATTTTCAGTAATAAAAGCAGTTGTTCCTTTATTCCAAAATACCACGCTTTCATCATCAAAGGCATAGCGAGCTCCTGAAGCAGAAATAGCTCTAGGAAGAGTTAAAAACCTGCCATCGCTTAATTCTAAATTAACATGGTCTACATGATTAGCTTCATCTATATAAAAGCTGGCTTTAATAGACTTATTATCGTCGCAAGTAAAAATAAAACCCTGAGCAGTTTCTTCCAAATTGTTTTCTGGTAAAATAGAAGTTATTGGTTCTTCTTTCGGAGTTTCAATTGGAGTTGGCGTAGGATTTATAAATAAATCTGTGCTTTGCCAAACAATAATTATTATTGCCATTAATGCCATACAAACTATGATGGTTGTTAAAGTTTTTTTATCGCTCATATTTTTTTAATTTAATTAATTTAATTAATTATAACACTTAATTAATCAAAAATTGAAATTAGGTATTGGTCTATTTCGCGTTGGTCTAAATCGTAAAAATATTGATTGTTACTATGCAAGTCAGTTGCCAATTTTACCCCTACAAATCTCCAATGCCACGGCTCAAATTGATAATATTTATTATCTTTTGGGTAAGACAAAACAAAACCGTATTTATAAGCATTTTCTAAAAGCCATTGGTACTCAGGAGTTTTTTCAAATCCTAAGAAAGAACCGTTTAATTCATTAGTCGTAAAGTCAATTGTCGTTCCTAGTTGATGTTCTGAATAACCTTGGTCAGCAGAAAAAGAATTGCTGACCGTTGTTCCAAATTGCATAACGTAATTATTTTTTATATTAATTTGATCATAAAAAGAACGATAAGCTGAAGCTATCTTTAAATTAAGTCCACTACTATTACTATCAGTCATTAGTTTTTCTAGATAAGGCAGAACTTGGGAGTGAATTTGTAGGGGTTTGTTTTGGTTAGCAAGATATTCTTTGGGAATAAAACTTAATAAAACAGGAACATAGTTTTCATTTAAAAAGTAAACCTTAGAATATTTTTTTAAAAGTTCAGGGTCTAAAGTATTTAGTTTTTCCAATTTTCCTACTGTTTGGCTAATCGAATTGATTTGACTTTCAAAATAAGAATTTTTATCTTTTTCAGAATTTAAAGCTTCTAATAAATCTTTATTTTCTTTTTCTTTATTCTGTAATTGTTGCTCGTTTTCTTTAATTTTTTCATTTAAAGAAATAGTGATGCTATTTAGTTCTTCAAGTTTTGATTTTAGTGTTTTATTTTCAGTGTTTAAAAAATAAGCTTTATAACCCAAATAAACTATTCCTAAAATAACAACAAGGATCAAAATGCCAAAGCCAACTTTTTTTGTTAAATTTCTTTTCATAATATCTATTATATTATAGATAGTTATTAGCAATAAATCAATTTTTAAATAAAATTGAAAACAAAAAACAATTAGATAAACAAACAAAAAGAGCCGCTTTGCCTTGCGGCTTAGCGGCTCACAATGCGATTCATCTCTTGCGAGACGAACCGCGTGTAATTTAGATTGCTCTAAATTACATAACTATCCTAGCAAACTTTTTTAGAAAAGTCAAGAGCTTAGCTTGAATGCTTAAAATGTTTGTATGTTTAAAAAATTAAGATTTATTTAATTTCAAAAGAAGCTTTAACTATGGCTGTAATTTGTTTATCAATTGTTGAGGTATCATACATCCCGTAATCAGAAATTTCTGTTGAATAAGGAGCAGTAATTTGAAAAACACCCATACTTGCTGATTTTAAATCCCCTATTTCTGTTCCGGCTTGTTCAGCAATTTTTTGGGCTCTAAGTTTGGCGTCATTGGTTGCTTCTCCCAACATTTCTACCCTTAATTCCGCTAATTTACTATAATAATATTCTACCGGTTGACTTGAAAAAATAATTCCCTGATTTATTAAAATTCCTGAATTTTGAGCAACGTTAGTTATTTTGTTGATATCATTTGAAGCAATGGTGATATTTTGAGTTAAAGTATAGCCGGTTGGTTTTCCAGCTCCATAATAATATTTTCCAGAATCGTTATCAGAAAATGGAATAATTACTATTGGATCAATAGTGATTTCCCCTTCAGTTACCCCTTTTTCATATAAATAACTTAAAATAGCGTCTAAATCGGTTTTCATTTGAGTATAACCAGTATTAATATTTGAAGCTTCAATATTTCGTGTAAAAGAACTGCGCCATTTAGCTATATCAGAAGTTATTTGTTTTTGGGTAGAACCAGTAACTGAAATTACATTGCTGGCCCCTCTTATATTAAGCAAAGTAAAGCAGACTATTATTACAGTAATAATTATGCTTAAACCTAAAATTATAGCAGGAATCAAAAAAGTTTTTTTATCCATATTTAAATATTTTAATTATTTTGATAATAGCACTATCATTTTAAATTACAAGCGAATAGTCAGCCGCTATTAGTTAATTATTAAATAAACACTAAATCCTAAATAGAATATAAATCCTAAAAATAAAATTAATTGGGTAACAAATCCTGCTCTGAGTTTTTTATCTAAAATTTTATACTCTAAATATAAAATTAAAGGTAAATAAATAGCCATTACCAATCCTCCCAAAACAGAACTAAGAGTTAAAAATATTAAAGGTTCTCTTAGAGGTATTAAAATTGCGTTAATTATTACAAAAATCGTTATTAATCCGTAATAAAGTTGATGGATTGAGAATTTTTTAATAAATTTTAATGGTTTTTGATATGGCCCATCTTGAGAATTAACATACAAAATGTCAGAAATAATTCTAGTAAAGGCATCTAACACTGTCCACATTACAGAAAAAAGCATAAAAAACGCCATTACTAGAAATAAACGATAGCCAAAGTTTCCCCAATACGCTCCAAAAATATTAGCTTGGGTAATTGCAATGTCTAATCCCTCAGGAACTAAATTAAGCGGAGTTAAAATTGTATAAGCATTTAAAGAAACAAGAGTTAAAGTAATTAATCCTAAAAGCCAAAAAATTAATCCTTGGTCTAAAGTTATAAGCTTTAACCACTTTTTCCACTTTTTTAAATTATTTTCAGTGGTTTCAAATCTATAGCCAGTTGTTGAAACTGCCTGAGTTTTGCCAGTTATAGGATTAGTTATTTTGCCGGCATAAGATCCCATTCCAATGCCTTTGTCCCTATACCATAGAGAAACAGCTAAATTTAACAATCCTCCGGCTCCAGCAAAAACCGTTGCCCCTAAAAATACTTCTAAATCAATATTTTCTGGGAACCAGCCAAAATTAATCAAACCTTTCAAAGCTAAAATAAAATTATCTAAATTAAAGCTTAAAATTGTAATGGTTAAGATTAAGACAAAAAATACAGGCACAATAATTTTTAAAGATTTTTCCAAAATAGAATAAGCGGTTTTTCCTAAAAAAGTTAAAATTAATACGATAGCTAGGCTTATCCAAGACCACATTAAATAATTTCCAAATCCAAACAGTTCTTGCAAAATAGTTCCTAAAGTTGTTGCCCAGCCAGGCCAAATATAAAGAGCAAAAGCGCTAACAAACCAAAATATTGCTAAAAATGGAAAAAATCTTGAAGAACTTGTAAAAAAACTTTCTCCAGTAGCAGCTTCTAATCTGCCAACTTCCCTATTAATAAAAAACTGTAAAGTTATGCCAAGCAAGGCTCCCCATAAAATACCTAAGCCATATTTAACTGCTAAATGGGGCCAAAGAATAAGCTCTCCTGTTCCCATTGCCAAACCAGTTACTACTAGTCCTACGCCGATGAATTTTCTTAAGCTAATTAATTCCGGCAGTTCTTTTGTTTCTAATTCTTTAAATTTTGATTTCATTTTTTAAATTCTGAAAAGTTAATTACTAATTAATTACTAAGCCACAAACCAATATAATAAGTAATGGTTACTACTGCAATAGTTATTGCTAAATGTTCTAAAATAACTTTTAGAGGTTTTTCGTTTTGATTTTTAGCTATATAAAAACTTAGAATACTTAAAATAATTAATCCCCAAATTAAGTTTAAATAAATTGCCAATTGCAAATCAAATAGTAAAATTGGAATAATAAACGTTAGAGCTATTAAAAATTTTGATAAGAAAGTGGCTAAAGTTGACTCCCAAATTGCTTGTTGCTTATTGGAATTTGATTCTTGGGAAATATGAACTCCCAAAGCATCTGACAAAGCATCGGCTATGGCAATAATTAAAATGCCGCTAATAACTATTTGTTTAGAACTTGTTCCAGAATTTAAGCCAATCATTAATCCTAAAGTTGTGATAACTCCGGAAGTTAGCCCAAAACTTAAACCGGTTTTAAAGGATTGCTTAATTTCTTTTATCATATTTTTTAATTATACTATAACCTATATTTCAAAAACAATTTTTGTTTTTCTTGATTTTTCATTTTAATTAGTCGATAATATAATAGTATTAAATATTTTTAAAAAATGGAAGAAAAACCAGCAAAAATTTTAAAACTCAACGAAGTAATCAGAAAATTTATTATTTCTGATCTAATTTTATTTAGTGGCTGGGGATTTATTTCTCCTTTAATGTCTATATTTATTGTTCAGGAAATTGGGGGAAACTTAATAAATGTTGGAATTTCGGTAGCAATTTATTGGGTTGTTAGATCAATTATCGAACTTCCTTTAGCTAATAGGTTAGATAAAACTCGCGGAGAAAAAGACGATTTTTATGCCCTAATTATTGGTTTGTTTATTGTGGCTATATCAGCTTTTTGTTTTACAGTAGTTAAAAATATCAATCAACTTTATTTATTTAAACTATTAGAAGGTATTGGATTTGCAATGTATGCTTCTTCTTGGTCTGGAATTTTCTCAAGGCATTTAGACAAAGATAGGATTGCTTTTTCTTGGTCAGCTGATCATATAGCAATTGGCATTGCTTCTGCTCTTGGGGGAATTTTGGGAGGATTGGGTGCTACTATTTTGGGTTTTAGATTTGTCTTTGTTTTTGGAGGAATTTTATCATTAATTTCAGCGATTATTATGCTTTCTATTCCCAAAATTATTTTTCCAAAACCAATAAGTATTGATAATAAATCTCTATCAACTACTGACCATTCAGCCAAAAATATAACTTAAAGATAATTGAATTTTTTATTAAAAATCGTAAGGCAAAGAATTAAAATTTGATTTTATTTTTTTGATTTTATTTTTTAGGGATTTAACCTTAAAAGCAGTAATAATTTGAAAAATTCCAAAAGTAATTGCGAAAATAGCGATGATAATAGCCAGTACTAAAATTGTGATATTGGGCCAAATTAAAGTAGCTATTCCAAAAACTAAACTTAATATTCCCATTAAAAGGATTTGCTACCAGCTATTAGTAATCGAATCCATAAAAGAACTAAAAATTCCTAGAACTGGATTTTTTATTTCTTGATTATTTTTATTTTCTATTTCCATATTTTTTAATAATTAATTTTAATAATTAATTATAGAACTTTTTATTGTTTAAAGCAACGAGTATGTAAAATTTTTATATTTTTTATATTTTTACTTTATTTTTTAATTTTTTAATTATTTAAAGCGTTTAGAGAATGTTCAATAATTTTAATAATAAAATCAATTCTATTTCGATCAGCTGGAGGAATATCAAGCCTTACGTTTTGCGCTTCTTCTAACAAAGATTCTAAATATTCTCTTAGGGTTGATCCAGTACCTAATTCTGTTGAGCCTAACGATCTGATTTTTTCTGCTTGTTCAATTGTAATTTGATATTTATTTACAAATTCTGGAAATTTTTTTCTAAAATCAGCATCTGAAAGTAAATCCAATACTACATTAAGATTTTCGATAATTTCTTCAAATTTATTTTTTTTATGAATATTTTGAGGTTCCCTCTCTTGTTTATTAAAATTCATATTTTTAAAATTAATTATTTTTGCTATTTAATATTTTTTTGTTTTTTAAAAAATGGTAATAAATGTTATTTAAAACAATACAATTTTATTTATTGAAAAATTAGTTGAGTAATTACAAAAAAGACATAAAAAGAAAGAAGAATTATCCCCTCTCTTTTGGTTACTTTTTGATTGGTTCTGACAAAAATGAAAAAGAAAACACTGGAAATAATCAAAAATAATCGGGAAATAGCAAATGGCGAAAAATCATCTATAAAAAACGGAGAAGCCAAACCAACTATTCCTAGAACCAAACTTGAAGGAATAACTACAGCCCCCATAAGATCCCCTAAAATAAGCCAAGTTTCATCTTTTTTAGCAGAAGAAATAGCAAAATAAGTCTCTGGCAAGGCGTTTCCCAAGCCTATAATCAAAATACTGATTAAAGCAATAGAAGTTCCTAATTTTTGTGAAAAAAATAAAGAAGATTGAATAATTCCTTCAGCAGCACTCAGTAGTAAAATTAATCCTAATAGAATAAAGCCTATTTTTTTTAAAAAAATTTTCCAGTCATTTTTAATAGTTAATTTATCTTTTTGTTCTTCTCCGTTATCGTCGTAAATCTTTTTAAACCTTTCTTCTTTTGAAAATAGCCAATAAATATAGGCGAAAAATATCACAAGCATAATAAGGCCATCCCCTCTTGATAAACTTCCATCAATTAATAAAAGCAGAGGAGCAATTGCGGCAATTAAAGTAAAAATAGAGCTTGTTTGCACGGTTCTGCTTTTAGCAACTATTCCTTTAGGAGCAATGATTGCTGCCAAACCAATAGCTAAAGTTAAATCAATTACATTGCCACCAACTACATCTCCTAAAGATATTTCCGGAGTTTTATTCAAAATTGAAACAATTGCTAAAAATAAATTAGGCAAACTTCCAGCAAAAGCCATTATAAAAAATGAAACTACAAATTCTTTCCATTCTAATATTCTGCCAATTTCTGTTAAATTTTTTACCAAAATTTGAGAAGCAAAATGCAGAACCGTACAACTAATTAAAAATATTGCTATATATCCAAAAGTAACCATAAGGAATATTATAATATATTTTTTAAAAAATCAAAAATAGCAAAAACTCCGACAAGAAGCCGGAGTTTTTGCTATTTGGTAAGCTAACGTTATTTTCCTAATAATTGGTTAAGTTTTGTTCTGGTAGCATTAGCTACTAAACCAGTTCCTGAAGTTAATCCTTGAGGAGTTAAAATTTCAGCTTTATATTTTTCCTGGAATTTAATAATCGCTGCTTTTGTTAGTGGGCCAAAGTAAGTAGTTTCATTACCAAGCGAGCCAACGCCAGAAGTAGCTAATCTGGTATCCGGATCAGAATTTAACATAATTTGAAGATATTTAACATCAATTGAAGAATCCCCTTTCTTGAGATTAGTTTTGAAAGTAAAGTTTTGAGGAATACCTTCGTAAGTAGCTCCTAACAATTTGCTAGTAGATTGTAGCAATCCTTTTTGAAGCTCCTCTAACTGCGCTTTTAATTCATTAACTTTAGCAATCAATTCATCGATTGTCATTGCTTCGGTAGTAGCGCTTAATTCTTTACCAGTAGTTGGAGCAGTTTGAGAAAATTGCCCGCTCATTGAAGTTGTTGTATCTTGTACGGCGGTGTTTTTTGTAGCAGTATCTTGCGGAGCATCGCCTCTATTTCCAGCCGCATCTGTAACATAGGCATCAGCAGTAATTGCGCCATCTTTAAGACCACTGAGGTCTAAATTAAGATTAATAGGAGTCCCAGCGACAATACTATTAGTATTTGT
>Ga0208461_1000072_pt1 | contig 99078 bp, 62 predicted proteins | sample AD_JPNTR4_MetaG_FD_184448 | JGI IMG/M metagenome (GOLD analysis project Ga0208461, IMG submission 184448) | Active sludge microbial communities of municipal wastewater-treating anaerobic digesters from Japan - AD_JPNTR4_MetaG (SPAdes) (version 2) | ecosystem: Engineered > Bioreactor > Anaerobic...
GACTTGCCGGGTCCCGCTTTGGCTTTCGGAATGAATGGTTCGATACGTTCCCATTGTTCATTGGTCAGGTCCATGAGCCTTATATCGGCCATGACCCTGCATTACCTTGAGGTTTTGGGATGGGTTCTAGTCTGCGTAAGCGTAGAAACCGCCCCAATAGAATTCCGGATCGTTGATCACCATCTGCCCCACGGCAGCCGCCGAGCCGCTCACGGATACGGGCGCAGAGACTGAATTTGACCAAGGGGTGCCAGTATACGTACGACTGTCCGATCCGCTGCACCATAGTACTCCGTCATACCAACCGGAAATCGATGATTGGTTAGCATCCGCATCGTCAACGCTCGCTGAGAGAGAGCTGCAGCTATTGCTGGCGTAGGAGCCTCCTTCGCTGTTCGCGGATCCCTGCCCCGAACCGGATGCATAGAAGTAGTTCAGGTAGGATACCCCTCCCCCACCCAGCACGCTGGCGCCGGAGGAACTGGTCGTAGGGAGAGTCCCCGTTCTGTTGACGGCCTCGCCGTCGTAGTTGATCATGACGTTATTGATGGAAGTGTAGACTACAACGGTAATCGCCTTGGATGTCCCGTCGGGTATCCACCGATAGCTGGATGACCCGCCCACACTGCTATATGCATATGCCCCTCTTGACAAGCCAAACCCAGGGTATGGCGCCAAGTTAACCGAAGCGTTTCCGCTGGCCCACCCTGACGCTTGCAGGTAGGTCATCCCAAAGTTCAGATTGCCTGAGGCAGACGCCGACCAGGACCATGTTCCGTTCGGATCGCTGTCGGAACCTGGACCGTCCACATAGGTTGAGGTCCCATCGTACTCCCAATAGCCCATCCCAGGGGCCGCCAACAGAGCACAGAACATCACAATCATTGCACGATTCTTCCTCATGATCCATTGCCTCCTTTTCAAAGAAACTCCACAGATTCTTGACTCCACGCGTCCCGCATGATAAGAGAGGAGCCAGCCCAAGAGCGCACTAACGCTCCCGTGGCGAAGGCCGGTGGACCGACGATCTCCTTTTTGCACGTGGACTGTCGGCTCGCCGGTTTTCTTTACGCACACCATCAACGGGGCTGTTCGTCACGCCGGACAACGGCTCGGCCCGGTTCCCAAAGGACGTGCCAACAGAGGGTCTACGTGTGCTGTTCGTGTATCGGAGCGCTCTCACCTCCTTTCGAAACCAAGGGATTGTCCAGAAGCATCTCGCCCCAAAGAGCGCAGGCAGCATCAACAGCAGCTATTGTCCCATCAGCATACCTGTTGGCCCCGCGCTGTGACCGATCGCTTTTCGCCTCTTTCTCCCAAAGACCTCTCCTGACGACGGGTCGGCACAGGCTAGGCCCGCCGCCGCTGATTCAAACCTGCATCGTAGAAGGCATCATCAAAGCTGTTTGAGTCCCAGCACCCCTTATTATACCCCCCCCCCCGCGAATCCATGCAAAAGAAAAATCCAAGAAAATAAAAAAAAACGAAAAACGTCGATGCCTTGGGTATGGAGAGGGGATGGGATGTCGCAGGGGGATGGCGTCGGGCACGCCGGATGATGCGATCATGGCCGAATGCGGGATTCATAGGCAGCACAACCGAGGTAGAGTCGATCTTGATCACATAAGATCCATGAAGATATCTGTCCCGAACAACCCAGGACGCTTCGTCAGGTCGGGTTTTCCGTCGCGGCGGCCTGGTTGACCAGGAATAGAACCGCCATGCGGACGGCCAGACCGTTGGTGACTTGCTGGAGGATCACGCTGTTGGTGCCGTCGGCAACCTCGCTTTCCATCTCCAGACCGCGATTGATCGGGCCGGGGTGCATGACGAGGATGTCCGGTTTGGCTCGTTTGACCCGCTCGACGGTCAGGCCAAAATAGTGGGAGTACTCGCGGATCGAGGGGAAGGGGTTGCCGCCCAACCGCTCGAACTGGATCCGCAGCATGTTGACCACGTCCACTTCTTCGATCACTTTGTCCAGCGAGTAACTGACTTTGACCGGCAATCGGCCGACCTCGACGGGCATCAGGGTCGGCGGCCCGACGAACGTCACCTCGGCCCCCAGTTTGGTCATCGCCCACAGGTCGCTGCGTGCAACTCGCGAGTGTGCGATATCGCCGACGATCGCGATCTTGAGGCCTTGGAGCGAGCCTTTGATTTTGCGGATGGTGTAGACGTCGAGCAGGCCTTGAGTGGGGTGTTCGCAGTAGCCGTCGCCTGCGTTGACGACGCAGGCCTTGATGTTTCGGCTCAGCAGTACCGGCACGCCCGCGGCACTGTGGCGGATCACGACGATGTCGATGCCCATGGCTTCGAGGTTGCGGGCAGTGTCGAGCAAGGTCTCACCCTTGCTGACGGAGCTGGCCTTCTGGGTGAACTCCATGACATCGGCGCTGAGCCGGCTGGCGGCCAGGGAGAAACTGGCCCGGGTCCGCGTGCTGTCCTCAAAAAACAGGTTGATGACGACCTTGCCCCGCAACGGGGGGGCTTTCTTGACCGATCGCGTGCTGATCTGTTCGAAGCCGGTGGCGGTGTCGAGGATGTGGGTGATCTCTTCCACGCTCAGGTCCCGCAGGCCCAGGAGGTGTTTTCGGTGCCACTCGAATGGTTTTCCGCCTTTGTGAGGTATCGTCATAAATGTGTTGTGCCGTTTTCCCGTCCTGCCCGATGCGTGCCGTTCCACAATGTCGAGGATGCGACCCATGGATCCTTCCCATTTCTGAAGCGACGCCGAGATCATGAGACCCATCGGACCGATGGGACTGGGGGATCCACGTCGCTTCGCGTTCTTAGGCCACCGTCACTTCGTCCTTTCCGTCGGACTCCACGAAATTGACCTGAACCGACTGTTGAGGCCCGACTTCGGCCTTGTAGCCGGCATAATCCGCTTGAATGGGCAATTCTCGCCCTGCCCGCTCGACGAGCACGGCCAGGCGGATCGCTTTGGGCCGGCCTAGATCCATCAGGGCATCCATGGCCGCACGGGTCGAGCGACCGGTATAGAGCACATCATCCACGAGAATAATCGTTTTGTTGTCGATATCGAAGCCGATCTCGGTCGTCCGGACCAGGGGCTGTCCGCGGGAATGGGGCGCGTTGAGATCGTCGCGGTAAAGAGTGATGTCCAGGGTTCCGCAGGGGATGGGTCGTTCGAGTCTTCGGGAGAGCCTTTGGGCAAGCCTCTCCGCGAGGATTTCCCCGCGGCTTCGCACGCCGATGATAGCGGTGCCATTCTCGGGCGAAATCCTGGCGGCAATCAAATCGGCCAGATGCTCAATGGTGCGGTCGATCTGTTCGGCGTCAAGAATAACATTCATAGCATCATCCACTCTTCGCGGGCCCCCAAACGGCATACGTCGCGTCCGGGAGATTCTGGCGATCCTTCAAGATAAGACAGACTATATCGTGCATTCGGTCTTTTGACAAGCCCCACGGCCGACGTTCCACAGAATCTGTTTTTCCTCCCTTGGTTTTTCCTGCGTACTCGTAGTGTAAAACCCCCCGCCCCAGTGCTGGCAACCGCGGTAGGATGAGCCATTCATGTGGATTTCGCTTGATTGAACGGTCGTTTTCTGCTATGATAACGCGTGTTGGCGGGTGGAAGGGTTCAGCCTGACACGGAGCGTTGATTTTGGGGGTGCCGGGCAGCCGCCGGGCGCCGGGTCCGATACATTCGAACGTGATGTGGGAATATGGGCGCAAAAGCTGTAATCGTAGCTCGAAGATTATGGGGCGTAGCCCTGGTGGTTATAGGGCTTGCGGTGGTTGTGCCCGCCCGAGGCCAAGATCTTTTCCCCGTTCAACCTCAAGCCCTTCAATGGGCAGGGGTCCAGGAGTTACGGCAGTCAGCCCCGGATTTGACGGGTTCCGGCGTCCGTTTGGGAGTCGTGTGCCGCAGTTTCACCTACAGCGCCGAAGGTGAACCTCAGAACGACTACTTGCCAAACATGCGACACGTCTGTTTTCGTGATGCCGAACTGAGCTTTCACAGCAGTCTCGCCAAGCCCGCCGGTACATCAGGCCATGCTACAGCGATCTGCTCGATCCTTTTCGGGCAGGACCCCGACGGGACCGCGTCGATTCTGGGATCGTTCCCCTATCAAGGCGTCGTGCCGCAGGCCCAGGGGCATATCTACGAATTCTGGCATTTTGTCAAACACCATGTGTATCGCCAGGATCGACCGGAGGTGGACATCGCCTCGGTGAGTTTCGGCCAGCCTGTGGAGGCCGAATGGACACGGGGCATCGAAGCCCTCATTGAGCATAAGTCAATGGTGTTCGTCGCCAGCATCGGCAACGGCCTGAACGCCTCCGACCCCTCGTTCTATCCTGGCGCCGGTCCCAACGTCATCGGCGTGGGGGTTGTCAGTTCGGTGAACGCAACGGACCCGATTACGAAGTTGTCCCAGTTCGCCCTGGCGTATCCGGAGGAATCGAGCGCGGGCCCGACCGCAGACGGTCGTTGCAAACCCGACGTGATCGCCCCCGGCAACTGTCTTGTGGCCGAAGAGGGGGCCGACCGGGGGTATGGCATGACCGGCAACTGGTCGAGTTTCGCGACCCCTGTTGCCGCCGGCATTGTGGGTTTGCTGATGCAGACCGCCAAACAGAATCCTCAGTTCAGCCCGGTCCTTTCTCCCGAGGGCGGCAATTGTCTGCTCAAGGCCATCTTGATGAACTCCGCAGTGAAGTTGCCTTACTGGCATAAGGGCGAATTGACCCCGGATGATGATCACGAGGTCCCGCTGGATTACGTGCAGGGGGCGGGCATGGTGAATGCTGCCCGCGCACATCAACTTTTGACATCCGGTCAAGGCAAGCCCGGCGATATTGGCGCCTCGGGATGGGATCTCAATTGGGTGCGACCAGGGCTGGAACACCAGCAGGTGTACCGGATCGTCGTCGAGGAGCCCTCGCAGAAGACGCTGACCGCGACGCTCGTTTGGAATCGCCACTACGGGCAGGTCTATCCCTTCAAACGTCTGTCCGACATCGACAGCGACCTGCGTCTGGAAGTGTTCGCCATCGACGCCATGAATGCGACCCAGCCGGTGAAGTTGCTGGACTACAGCGACAGCAGGGTGGACAATGTGGAACACATTTACGTCGACCTCGGGACGCTGCCGGGTTGTACGGTGTACGAGCTGGTGGTTTCGTACAGTGATCTGAACGTCAAATCCGCGTCGTCCGCCGGTGAGCGATACGCCTTGGCTTGGAGTATCGAGACCAAGCAGGCGGACGAAAGCCTCCTGTGGTATGATCTCAATGCCGACGGTGTTGTGGACGATCACGACTTGGCGATCCTGAAGAACAACTCTCTCGCCGGGCAAAAATCCTCCCCTCGGTATCTCCTCGGCGACATCACCCGGGACGGCGTGATCGACGACGCAGATGTCCTGGCTGTCGAAGCCAATCGCAACAAGAAGGCTGTGTGGCGCATCGATACGGTGGCGGTCGGGAGTCCCCCCGTCACCAGCGTCCTGAACTGATCCCCCGTCAACCGTGTGGGGGACGTGGCTTCGGATTCCCCAATGGAAGCGTGTTTTGTGGAATCCTTTCTGACTGTGGATCCCCCGTTTGTCGATCTCTCTGAACGAGGGAAAGCCCCGTCCTGCGAAGAAACACTTTTCTTGCTTCTGCGTTTCTGGTATGAGTATCGCAACGGTTCCATGGTTTTCAGGGGCGCAGGTGCGAAATGGCAAATCAGGTTCTGATCAAAAATGGACGCGTGATCGATCCGGCGAATCGCCTGGACGCCCAGTGCGATGTCCTGATCCTCGACGGCAAGGTCGCCGAGGTCGGTCGTCTCAACGGCGACGTCGAAAGGACGGTCTCGCGAGTCATCAACGCTGCGGGCAAATTGGTTGTGCCGGGTCTGATCGATATCCACGTTCATTTTCGCGAACCCGGCGACGAGGAAGAGGAGACGATCGCCAGCGGTTCGACCGCAGCCGTGGCGGCGGGTTTCACCTCTGTAGTCTGCATGCCCAACACAAACCCTGCCATCGAAAGCGAGACGGATGTCGAGTACGTGCACCGTAAGGGCCGCCAGGCCCGCAAGACCCACGTCTACGTGATGGGCGCGATCACCAAGAAAAGAGAGGGGACCGAATTGGCGGAGATGGGCCTGATGGCTGAGGCCGGCGCGCGGGGTTTCACCGACGACGGCAGCGGTCTCCAGAACGCCTCCGTCATGTTGCGAGCTCTCAAATATGCCCGAATGCTCGATGTGGTGGTCGCCCAGCATTGTCAGGACAACAGCTACGCCGGCAACGGGGTGATGAACGCCGGATATCACTCGACGATCCTGGGATTGCCCGGTATGGACGCGATGGCCGAAGAGGCGATGCTCTGGCGGGACATCCAACTGGTTCGCAAGACAGGCGCCCGCTACCATGCACAACACATTTCCACCGCCGGGTCGGTTGAGCTGATCCGCCAGGCGAAGAAGGATTCGTTGCCGGTCTCGTGCGAGGTCACGCCGCACCATCTTCTGCTCACGGATGAATGTTGCTCGACATACGACACGAATTACAAGGTCAGTCCTCCGTTGAGGTCGAAGAGGGACACCGAGGCCCTTAAACAGGCCATTGACGAGGGGCTGATTGATGCCCTGGCCAGCGACCACGCGCCGCACCTGCAGAGCGAGAAGGAACTGGAGTTTCTGGCCGCGCCGTTTGGGATCGCGAGCCTTGAATGCGCCCTGGCCCTTTACATCAAGGCGTTGATCGAGCCCGGGATTCTCGACTGGCCCGGCCTGATCCGCATGATGACCGTCAATCCCGCAAGGATCATCGGGATTGAGAAGGGTTCGCTTTCCCGCGGTAAGCAAGGCGACGTGACGATCATTGATCCAGAGGCCGAATGGACGGTGGATGTGAACCAGTTTCTCTCCAAGAGCCGTAACTGCCCCTATCACGGATGGAAGGTCAAAGGCAAGGTCGAAAAAACCATCGTCGGCGGCGAAATCCGGTTTGAACTGTAGAATCGTTTTGTCTGCTATCGTCGGGTTGCATGCTTGCCGAGGCGGGGCCGATACGTCATAATCTGCCTCGATTCTCGCGAATCCCTCGTGGGACCGCGAACAAAGGGCCGGGCGGGGTGTTATTGTCGGTAGAGCGACCTCGCTGCCGAGGGCCCCGAGGATGACTTGAGGATGCCAAGGCATGACGATTATCGATGGAAACAACCTGCTGTGGGCCCTGCACGAGGGGTTCGGCGAACGCGAGATTACGAACGAGGTCGAGTTGTGCCGCGTACTGAGCCAGTATTTTGCCCGGTTGGGTGAGACCGGGCAGGTGGTGTTCGACGGTGCCGGTCCTTCGGACAAAAGCCGGTTCGACACGATGGATTTTCTGGAGGTGTATTTTGCTGGTTTCCATCGTGATGCCGACAGTGTAGTTCAGGAAAAGATCCTCGCGGACACTGCTCCCCGGCATCTGACGGTCGTCAGCAACGATCGGGAGATCCGAAAGGCCGCCGGTGAGCGAAAGGCTAAGGCCCTCAAATCGGAGGATTTCTGGCAGCAGGTGCGGCAGGAACTGAGTCGAAGACCACCGAAACGCAGGGAACCCGAGGAAAAGCGGGAAGGCCTCACCGACGGCGAGACCGACAAATGGTTGGAAGCCTTCGGGCTGGAGGGATAGTTTTTTTGTTGCGTCTGCGGGGCTGTGGGGGTATAAGTAACCTTTCTTCGTACGCCGGGCGCACATACGTGGGGGTCTGTTCTTGCCCGGGTGTGCAGGCAGGAGGTTTCCTGGGGCCGGCGGCAAGGGAGTGTCCTTGATCTAAGTTACTGTTGTTTCAGCTTTTACGATAGATGGAGACCTTATGAAGCGTAAGATGGTGACGATTGACGGCAACAACGCGGCCGCGCACGTAGCGCACGCGACAAATGAAGTGATTGCGATCTATCCGATCACGCCGAGCTCGCCGATGGGCGAGATTGCCGACGCGAAGACCGCCAAGGGCATGCCCAACATCTGGGGCACGGTTCCGTCCGTTACCGAGATGCAGTCGGAAGCTGGTGCCGCCGGCGCTGTTCACGGCGCGTTGGCCGCAGGTGCGTTGACCACAACGTTCACGGCCTCCCAAGGTCTGTTGTTGATGATCCCGAACATGTACAAGATCGCAGGCGAGCTGTTGCCCACGGTCTTTCACATCACGGCTCGGTCGATCGCGTGTCAGGGGCTGTCGATCTTCGGCGACCATTCCGACGTGATGGCCTGCCGCGAGACGGGTTTCGGTATGCTCTGCTCGGCGAGCGTCCAGGAAGTCATGGATTTCGCCTTGATCGCCCAGCAGGCGACCTTGGCTTCTCGCATCCCGTTCCTGCACTTCTTCGACGGGTTCCGCACCAGCCATGAGGAGCAGAAGGTGGAAGAACTCACCTACGACGACATGCGTGCGATGATCGACGACGAATTGGTCGCCCAGCACAGAGCGCGGGCGTTGACGCCCGATCGGCCGGTCATCGGCGGCACCGCCCAGAACCCCGACGTTTACTTCCAGGGTCGCGAGACCGTGAACAAGTTCTACCAGGCTGTTCCGGGCATCATGCAGGCGACGATGGACAAGTTCGCCAAGCTCATCGGCCGCCAGTACAAGCTGTTTGATTACGTCGGCGCTCCCGATGCCGAGAAGGTCATCGTCATTATGGGCAGCGGAGCGGACACGGTTCATGAGACCGTCGAGTACCTTGTCTCGGAGGGTCAAAAGGTCGGCGTCGTGAAAGTCCGTCTCTATCGTCCATTCAGCACCAAGCACTTCATGGCCGTTCTGCCCAAGACCGTCAAGAAGATCGCCGTGTTGGATCGCACGAAGGACCCCAGCGCCCTCGGAGAGCCGATGTACCTGGACGTCCGCACGGCGATCGGCGAGGCCATGGCCGACGGGATCGCTCCGTTTGATAAGTATCCGGTCGTCGTCGGCGGCCGTTACGGCTTGGGCTCCAAGGAGTTCACGCCCGCGATGGTCAAGGCGGTCTTCGACAACCTGGACGCCGCCAAACCCAAGAGGAGTTTCACGGTCGGCATCATCGACGACGTAACCCACTCGAGTTTGGCGGTGGATAGCTCGTTCGAATTGCCTACGCCGGGGCAGTACGCCGCGATGTTTTACGGCCTGGGTTCCGACGGTACCGTGGGAGCCAATCGAAACTCCATCAAGATCATCGGCGACCAGCTCCAGGACAACTACGCTCAAGCCTACTTTGTTTATGACTCCAAGAAGGCCGGCGCGATGACGGTTTCCCACCTGCGGTTCGGCAAAGAGCCGATCCGAAAACCTTACCTGATCAGCCAGGCGGATTTCATCGCCTGTCACAATCCGAGCTTTCTGGAGAAGTACGACATGCTTTCTTCGGCCCGCAAGGGCGGGACGTTTCTGTTGACGACTTCCCACCCGGCCGACCGGGTGTGGGACACGTTGCCGCAGGAGGTGCAGAAGCAGATTGTCGACAAAAAACTGAAGTTTTATGTGATCGACGCGATCTCGCTGGCCCAGGAACTCGGGCTTGGCGCCCGGATCAACGTGATCATGCAGACTGCGTTCTTCAAGATCAGCAACATCATCCCGATTGAAGTTGCGGTCAAGGCGATCAAGGACGCCATCAAGGCCTCCTACGGCAAGAAGGGCGAAAAAGTCGTCCAGTTGAACAATGCCGCGGTGGACGGCGCCATCGACCGGGTGCACGAGATGAAGGTGCCGGGCAAGGTCACCAGCACGTTTAAGATGCCATCGCCGGTTCCGGCCGACGCGCCGGAATTTGTTCGGACCGTCACCGCGGAGATGATGGCCATGCGGGGCGATTCGCTGCCGGTCAGCAAAATGCCGGCGGATGGTCGCTTCCCCACGGGCACGACGAAGTTCGAGAAACGCAACATCGCGGTCAACGTTCCGGTCTGGCAACCGCAGTTGTGCCTCCAGTGCGGCATGTGTTCGTTCGTGTGCCCGCACGCCGCGATTCGAATCAAGGCCTACGACCCCAAGCATTTGGCCGGTGCGCCCGCCGAGTTCAAGAGCATCGACGCCAAGGGCAAGGACTTTGCGGGGATGAAGTTCACCGTGCAGGTGGCTCCTGAGGATTGCACCGGCTGCGGCGCCTGCGTGACGACCTGCCCCGGCGCCGAACGGGGCGCCGACAAGCAGCCTACCGGCCGCAAGGCGATCAACATGGAACTCCAGGAGCCGATTCGCGAACGCGAGCGAAAGAACTACGACTTCTTCCTGTCTCTGCCCAATACCGATCCTTCCTTGTTTAAGGCTAACTCGGTCAAGGGCAGCCAGTTGATTCAGCCTCTGTTCGAGTACTCCGGCGCCTGCGCCGGCTGTGGTGAGACGCCGTACGTGAAACTGCTTACCCAGTTGTTTGGCGACCGCGTGTACATCGGTAACGCCACCGGTTGTTCGTCCATCTACGGAGGTAACTTGCCGACAACCCCGTACACGACGCGTCAGGATGGTCGCGGCCCGACTTGGTGCAACAGCCTGTTCGAGGACAACGCCGAATTTGCGTTGGGCATGCGCCTGACGGTCGACCAGTTCCGCCTGACCGCTCTGAATTTGCTCGACAAGGCCGGGAAGTGCCTCGACAAGGATCTTGTCTCGCAGATTCGCGCCGCGACACTGGCCAACGACCCCGAGCAAAGCGAGATCGAGGCCCAGCGGGCCCGGGTCGCCAGACTCAAGGAGGCCTGCGGCAAATGCGATTGTCCCGAGTGCAAGCAACTGCTCGCTGTGGCCGATTACCTGGTTCGCAAGAGTGTCTGGGCGGTCGGCGGAGACGGCTGGGCCTACGATATCGGTTACGGCGGTCTGGACCACGTTCTGGCCAGCGGCAAGGATATCAATATCCTCGTGCTGGACACGGAGGTGTACTCCAACACCGGTGGCCAGATGTCCAAATCGACGCCTCGCGCCGCCGTGGCGAAGTTTGCTGCCGGCGGCAAGCCCGCTCCCAAGAAGGACCTGGGGCTGCTGGCGATGACATACGGCAACATCTACGTGGCCAAGGTCTCGATCGGCGCCAACCCTGCACAGGTCGTCAAGGCCTTTACCGAGGCGGAAGCGTATCCCGGCCCGTCGCTGATCATCGCCTATGCCCACTGTATCGCCCACGGCGTGAACCTGACAAATGGGTACGAAGAGCAGAAGAAAGCCGTGGCCTGCGGGCATTGGCCGCTTTATCGATTCGACCCGAGACTGACGCAAAAAGGAACCAACCCGTTGCAGCTCGACTCGAAAGCGCCGACCATGACGTTCGAGGAGTACGCCTACGGGGAGGATCGGTACAAGGTGCTCAAGCAGACCAAGCCGGAAATGGCCGCCGAGCTAATGAAACTGGCCAACAACGATGCGAAGTGCCGTTACGCTTTGATGGAGCAACTGGCGAAGATCCAGTGTGGTTCGAACGCGCAGGAAAGCGCCCAGTCTTGTCCCAAGTCTTGAGAAGAAATACCGTGGCGCTGTCATCGTCCCGATGTGGCGCCTGAACCTTGTTGTGATCGTGCCCAGGGGTTTGGAATTTTCACCGGTCGTGGCCGGCAGGTTGTGCGAAATCCTTCGAAGGATTCGGGCCTGCCGGCCACAGGATCGGTTTTCTTCTCTGCATTCTGCTTGGGATCGATTAGAGGGGAATCTCCCTCAGCCGTATCGTCGTCCCCGCACGCCTGAACTACGTATCGCCGGCCCTCATCCCTCAGTGTTGCGTGATGGGGATCGCTGAACTATCATAACCCGTGTGACGTAAGGTACGTAATCGTGCCACGCTGAACTTTCGGTAGCTTCGGTGGTCACCGGGTGTCGATGGGGTCTGTTCGCATTACAATGTGGGTCCTTGTGATCGTCGTCCTCGTGGCGGCGTTGACCGTCTTCTTTGTCCTGCGTGGGGGAATAGGACCTGGGTCTGCTGCTTTGCAAGGGAGGGCCGGCCAACCCAAGTCTTCGAAGATCGGGCAAGCTCCGACATTCGACGGTAGTTGGCCCATGTTCCACGGCGACCAGGGATTGCTGGGGCGGGCCGGGGGTTCGTTAGGCGATTCTCTGGTTCTCTTGTGGCGGTTCAGAACACAAGCGGAGGTCAAGTCTTCTCCGGCAATCGAGGGGGGGCGGGTGTTTGTTGGTTCTTCGGATAAACACCTCTACGCCCTCGATCTGCGGTCGGGGGAGGAGCTCTGGTCCTATAAGGCCGGGGATGCGATCGAATCTTCTCCGTGTGTGGTCGAGGAACGGGTGTTTGTCGGCTCCTCAGATGGCCGACTGTATGCGCTGGACGTTCAGACCGGTGAGTTGCACTGGGCGTATGAAACCGACGGCCAGATCCTCGGTTCGCCGAACTGGACCCGTTCACCCGACGGGCGCAAGACCTGGGTCATCGTCGGCAGTTACGACAACAGGGTCCACTGTGTCGATGCCGAGAATGGCCAGGCGGTGTGGACATATGAGACGGGTAATTACATCAACGGTTCGCCTGCGGTGGACCGGGGCAAGTGCGTTTTCGGCGGCTGCGATGCTCTGATCCACGTGGTTTCGCTGACCGACGGCTCGAAGATTGCCGAGATCGACAGCGGGTCCTACATCGCCGCCTCCGCCGCGTTCGTCGATGGCCAGGTCTACGTGGGCAACTATGAGAACGTGTTCTTGCGGGCCGACCTGAGCACAGGAAAGATTCTCTGGAAATATACGCAGGGCGAGGCCCCGTTTTTTTCTTCGCCGGCAGTGAGCGAACAGTTCGTTGTCTTCGGGGGCCGCGACCGGTATGTTCATTGCGTTCGTCGCGATGATGGCCGGGGGGTCTGGACCTTCCGGACCCTGGACGAGGTGAACAGTTCGCCCGCTCTCTGCGGGGATAAGGTCGTCGTCGGCAGCGACGACGGGCGGCTCTATCTGCTTAGCCTGGCCGATGGCAAGCGGCTGTGGTCCTATGAGATCGGTCAGCCGGTGACTTCGTCGCCTGCGGTGGCGGGCGGCCTGGTCGTGGTCGGTAGTGACGACGGCTATGTCTATGCGTTTGGTTCCCACCAAACGGAGGGAGCGAAAATCCCATGAGAATCATTCAAATATGCCCTGGTTCCGGCGACAATTTTTATTGTGAGAACTGTCTCCGCGATGCGGCCCTGGTCAAGGCCGTCCGCAACCTTGGGCACGATGTGCTGATGGTGCCGCTCTATCTGCCGTTGCAGGCCGACAAGGTCGAGCAGGTCAGCAACGCCCCGATCTTTTTCGGCGGCGTCAACGTCTATCTCCAGCAGAAGCTCTCTATCTTTCGAAAAACACCGAGATGGATCGACCGCTGGTTCGACTCTCGCCGCCTACTCGAATGGGCCGGACGCAAGGCCGGAATGACCAACGCCCGCGATCTCGGCGAAACGACGATCTCCATGCTGCAGGGCGAAGACGGCCGCCAGGTGAAGGAACTCGACCGATTCGTCGATTGGCTCGTGACGGAGCCGCAGAAGCCTGATGTTGTGTGTCTGTCCAATGTCCTGTTGGCAGGTCTGGCCCGTCGAATCAAACAGAGGCTCGGTGTCCCCGTTGTGTGTCTCTTGCAGGACGAGGACGGATTTCTCGATGGTCTGACCTCGCCTTACGCCGAGCGGGCGTGGGCTGTCGTCCACGAGCGGGTGAGGGACATCGACGCCTTCCTGGCCGTCAGCAAGTACTACGGCGACACGATGGCGACCCGGCTGAAGGTGGACGAAAAGAAAATACATGTTGTTCGCATGGGCGTCGAGTTGGACGTATACAAGCCGTACGAGAGCGGCCCGGCGGTCCCGACGATCGGGTTTTTGTCGCGGATGTGTCCCGAGCGGGGGTTGGATACCCTGGTTGACGCTTTCATCCTCTTGAAAAAGAACGCGGGATTGCGATCCGCCAAGCTTCGCGTCTCGGGCGGCAGGAGCGTGGCGGACGAGCCTTTCATCCGACGACAACAGAACAAGCTCCAATCCGCAGGCATTCTCGGCGACGTGGAGTTTTTGCATGCATTCGAACGCGACGCCAAACTGGAGTTCTTGAAGACTCTTTCCGTGCTGTCGGTTCCGGAACCGCGGCCCGTGGCGTATGGGCTGTACGTTCTGGAGGCTCTGGCGATGGGAGTGCCGGTGGTGGAACCTGCGATCGGATGTTTCCCCGAGACAATTGCCGCCACCGGCGGCGGCGTCCTGTACGAGCCGAACACCGCCGAGCGATTGGCTCAGGTGATGGAACCCCTGTTGCTGGATTCACAGGCAGCCCACAGGCTTGGAGCCGAAGGCCGGGCGGGGGTGTTCAAGGCGTTCGATATCGGTCGCACCGCCGGCGAGATGATTGGCATATATGAACAGATCGTTCGAAAGTGAGTGAGGCGAAGGCTGGCATGATCGAGCTTGTCCGTGTAACGAAGACATATGGCGATCCGGGCGATCCTGCTTCGGTGAGCGTGCTCAAGGGCGTCACGCTGAAGATCGAGCAGGGGCAGTCTCTGGCGATCGTCGGCCCTTCCGGCTGCGGCAAGAGTACGCTGCTGAACATCATCGGCGGGTTGGATCACCCGACGAGCGGACAGGTTCTCTTGGGTGGCAGGGATCTGGTGGGGCTCGACGACGACGAACTGGCGAGAATTCGGAACACTCAGATCGGATTCGTATTTCAGATGCATCATCTGTTGCCCCAGTGCACGGTGCTCGAAAATGTGCTGGTGCCGACGCTGGCCCGCAGAGAAAGAGAACGAACCGGGATGAGAAAAGATGCCGAATCGCTTCTGGCCCGCGTCGGTCTGGCGGATCGCATGTCGCATCGGCCGGGCGAATTGTCGGGGGGGCAACGCCAGCGCGTGGCGGTCGCCCGGGCCCTGATCAACACACCCAAGCTGTTGTTGGCGGATGAGCCGACCGGTTCGCTTGACGAAGAGTCTTCGCAGAGTATCGCGGAACTTCTGGTTCGGCTCAATCGAAACGAGGGGGTGGCGATGGTTGTCGTGACGCATTCCCGCGAGTTGGCATCGCGGATGGGACAGGTTCTCGAATTGCGCGGTGGGGTTCTAAGTGGCAGGGGCCGACCATGAGTTTTTGGCGGCTGATTGCGCGGAGCGCATGGTTCCACTGGCGCACGAACACCGCGGTTCTGCTGGCGGTGGCCGTCGCCACCGGTGTGCTCACGGGGGCGCTGGCGGTCGGTGACTCGGTTCGGTTCACACTGCGCAAGACGTTGGAGGCTCGCCTGGGCAAAGTCGAATTTGCCGTCACCCCGCACGGACGTTACTTTCGGACCGATCTGGCCGGCGATTTGAAATCCTCTCTGGGAGGCGAAGTTGCGCCGGTTTTGCAGGTCCCCGGCATGATCGGAAATCACGACGGTTCGCGACGAATCAATCGCGTCCAGGTTCTGGGCGTGGATGATCGGTTCTATGCAATGGGGCCCGGGAAAAACCCCTTTGTAGGGGCCGTGGGCGTAGGAGTCGTACTGAGCCAGGCGGTGGCCGACAGGCTCGCCGCCGCCGCGGGGGACGAGGTCTTGCTGCGAATCGAGAAGACGACGACGATGCCCCGTGATGTTCCGCTGGTTTCGGACGACGACCGCACGATCGGCTTTCGCTTGAAGGTGCATGCCGTGGCGGACGAATTGGCGTTCGCCCGTTTCGATCTGGCGGCCAATCAAGCTGCACCCCTGAATGTATTCGTCCCGCTGGATTGGTTGGCGGAGAGGATCGAGCAGCCGGGACGGGCCAACATGCTTCTGGTTGCCGGCCTGGCAAGCGATGTTCTGCCGGAGGAACTGAACGCCGCCGTCAGGAGAATCTGGCGACCGACCGACGCCGGAGTCGAGTTGATTCGCCGAGAAACGCAGAACGCGCTGGAGCTTCGCAGCCGGAGGGTTTTCATTGAGGATTCCCTTTCTGAGGAAGCGATGAAGGCCGATGCCGGCGCGGTCGGGATTCTCACGTACTTCGTCAACGAGATTCGCCTGGGCGAGAACGCGACGCCGTATTCGATGGTGGCAGCGGTCGGAGCCGGTAACTGGATCCCGGCGGGGATGCGAGACGATGAGATCGTCGTCAATCAATGGCTTGCTGAAGACCTCGGAGCGCAGGTCGGCGATTCCGTCGATCTCACGTATTTCGTCATGGGACCCAGGCGAAAACTGAACGAGGAACGAGGTCGATTCAAGATTGTCAGGATCGTGCCCTTGGAGGGGGCGGCTCGCGATTCCACGCTGATGCCCGATTTCCCCGGCCTGGCGGACGTGGACAACTGTCGTGACTGGAAGCCCGGCGTGCCGGTCGATCTGGATAAGATCCGTCCGAAAGATGAGCGGTACTGGGACGACTATCGCGGTACACCGAAGGCGTTCATCACGCTGGAGGCCGGTCGGGCGCGATGGCGCAACCCGTACGGCAGCCTAACCGCGATCCGTTATCCCTGGCGGGAAGGGCTCGATCGGCAGGTCGCACAGTACTTGACCAGCCATCTCGATCCCGCGGCGGCAGGGCTGTTTTTCCAGGCGGTTCGCGAGTCTGGTTTGCAGGCCAGTCGCGGCGGCACCGATTTCGGCCAGCTCTTCCTGGGCTTGAGCATGTTCCTGATCGGCTCTGCGATCATTCTTATTGGTTTGTTGTTTGTCTTCGGCGTCGAGAGCCGAAGTCCGCAGATCGGAATGCTCCTGGCGGTCGGGTGGCCCGCTCGACGGGTCAAGAGACTGCTCCTGGCGGAAGGCGGGCTCGTGGCGACGTGCGGCGCCATCCTGGGTGTCGTCGCGGGCTTGTTCTATGCCTGGCTGATGCTCTACGGTCTGGCCACCTTCTGGAGCGGGGCAATTGGGGGTGCGGCGATCCGATTCCATGCGACAAAATCCACATTGCTGCTGGGCGGCGTCGGCGGGCTCGGTGTTGCTCTGCTGGCGATCTGGATCACGCTGCGAAAGCATGTGACGCTTCCCGCACGCCAGTTGATGGCAGGGGTAGTCGAGGGATATGCCGCCTCGCGTTCTCGCGGACGAGGGGGCATTTGGCTTTCGGTCGTTTCGTTCATCGGTGCTGCGATTCTCCTGACACTCGTTCGAGGCGGCCAGGGGCAGGCCATGGCTGGAGCTTTCTTTGGGGCCGGAGCGTTGCTTCTACTCGGGACTCTCGGACTGGGGCACGGGCTGCTATGCCTGGCGGCAGGGGGCGGTGGCTGGTCTTTGGTCTCGCTCCAGGGGCTGGGTATTCGAAATGCAGCTCGACGTCGCGGTCGCAGTCTGAGCATCATCGGTCTGTTGGCCTGCGGCGTGTTCATGGTCGTGGCGGTCGGGGCCAATCGACGCGATCCGCTGCGCCAACCCCAAAGCCGGCAATCCGGCACGGGTGGATTTGCCCTCTATGGCGAGTCCTCGCTGGGTATACTCTACGATCTGAACACCGAGGCTGGACGTAAAGAATTGGGGTTGACCGATCCTGAACTGGCGGATCTCAAGGCCGTTCCGTTGCGGGTCCACGAGGGCGACGATGCAAGTTGTCTGAACCTCAACCGAGCGCAGCGACCGCGGCTGTTGGGCGTGTCGCCGGACGATTTTATACAACGCGGCGCGTTCAAGTTTGCTGCGTTCAGTGAAGAAGCAGCACCGCACGATGTGGGATGGAGCCTGCTCGACGGGGAATCCCGCGATGGCGTCATCCCGGCGATCGGCGACTACCCGACCGTCGTGTGGGGGTTGGGCAAGAAACTCGGCGACGAGATCGAATACCAAGACGAACAAGGCAAGCCCTTCCACGTGCGGATCGTTGCCATGCTGGATAGCTCGATCCTGCAGGGCAGTCTGCTGATCTCCGAGAGGCAATTCGTTCGCAAATTTCCGTCGGTGGATGGGTATCAGGTTTTGCTTGTCGATGCGACATCGGATAAGATGGAGGCGATCTCGCAGAAGCTGTCGTTGGGTCTGACCGATCTGGGGTTGGTGCTTACCCCGACGTGGGAACGATTGGCCGCGTTCGGCGCTGTGGAAAACACGTACCTTTCGATCTTTACTGCTTTGGGAGGGCTGGGTCTGATTCTGGGCAGCGTCGGGCTGGGCCTTGTGGTGCTCCGCAACATGCTGGAGCGAAGGGGTGAACTGGCGATGCTTCGGGCCATCGGTTTCGAGCGGGCCAGTATATTGCGGCTGGTCTTCTACGAGCATTGGGGTCTGATGCTGGGGGGGGTGGTTTGTGGAGTTGTTGCCGCGGTTGTCGCGGTGATCCCGGCCCTGCGGTCGCCGGCCCGACAGGCGCCTTATGGCTTTCTGGCGACGACACTCGCGGCGATCGTTTTGAGCGGCGCCCTCTGGGTTTGGCTGGCCGGGAAGTTGGCGTTGCAGGGCCGATTGTTGGATGCGCTAAGGCATGAATAGGAAAAGAAGTACGAAATCCAAAACTCGAGATCCGAAACAAACCCAAATGACCAAAACCCGAATCTCAAGATGAAGAAGAACTTCGTTGTCGATCTGATTCCCATAGCCTTCGCCGTCGTGGGCGTTGTGTCGCTGATGTATCTTTGGCTCAGCGCCGATGCGGCGGTGGGTCTTCAGGAGCGGTTACCCGGCGCCGACGGCAAACCCGCCAACGCCGGGGGCAGGGACGACGCGATCAAGATCGTCGGGACGTTGACCCAGGGTGACGGTGTCCCTTCCGAACTGCCTGGGGCCTGGCCGAGATTTCGCGGCGCAAACTACGACGCAATCAGTACCGAGACGGTACCTTTGAGCCGGACTTGGCCTGCGGAAGGGCCTCGTCGGCTCTGGTCCATTGATGTGGGCGAGGGGTTCGCAGGGGCGGCAGTGCTTGAGGGGCGGGTCTATCTCCTCGACTACGATCAGGCGGGCCAGGCGGATGTCGTCCGCTGCCTGTCGCTCAATGACGGCAAAGAGATCTGGCGATATGCCTACCCGGTCAGGATCAAGCGGTTCCACGGCATGAGCCGGACCGTGCCGGCGGTGACGGATAAGTACGTCGTCACCATCGGGCCCAGAGGTCACGTCACTTGTCTTGATTCCAAAACAGGCCAGTTCAAGTGGATGCTCAACTTGGTCGCGGAGTTCGGGACCCTGATCCCGCAGTGGTACACGGCCCAGTGTCCGCTGATCGAAGACGGCAAAGCGATTATTGCACCGGCCGGGAATGTTCTGATGATGGCCGTTGATTGCGCTACCGGGGAAACGGTCTGGCAGACGCCCAACCCCGACAAGTGGGTGATGACGCATTCATCGGTTGTGCCGATGGAGTTCGCGGGCAATCGGTTCTACATCTACTGCGGCGGATCGACCGACGCGGGCGGGGTGATCGGCGTCTCCGCCAAGGACGGCCAAGTTCTCTGGAAGACGGACCGATGGAAGGTTCGTACGAATGTTCCGATGCCGGTGATCGTCGGCCCGGATCGAATCTTTTTGTCCGCGGGTTACGGCCAATACGATTTTGGTTGCACGATGCTCCGGCTCACCGAGTCCGAGGGCAAGATCGTTGTGACCAGTGAGTTCCTGCACCCCACGAGCGTCTTCAGCACGATGCAGCACACGCCCATTTTTTACAACGGGCACATCTATGGGGTGAGGATGGACAAGCAACTGGTGTGTCTGGATCTGGAGGGCAACGTCGTCTGGACCAGCACGAGCGTAAACACTTTCGGCAGCGGGCCTTATGCGATTGCCGACGGTTTGCTGTATGTGATGGACGACAACGGCGTACTGACGATCGTGGAGCCCGGTGCCTCGGGGTACAATCCACTGGCTCGGGCCAAGGTTCTCGACGGGATCGAATCGTGGGGCCCCATGGCGTTCGCCTCGGGCAGATTGATCGTGCGGGACCTGAATCGGATGGTGTGCCTTGATGTCGCCGGACGGTAGAGTCCTCCATTGTTGTTCTTTAAGGGTAAAGGGTTGTTCACACAACGAACATCAGGGAAGGTCAACGGTGGTTGGATCGTCATACTGGTTGTCGCGGCGTTGGCCGTGGCAGCGATTCTCCGGCTTGACGCCACCGGCGACCGAGGCAGCGGGCTCAGCGACGCCTATGCCTACGACGTGGCGCGTTTGGCCAGGATAGATCCGAACCTCATTCTCTATGAAGAGTCGGAGCCGACGATTCAGACGGGTTTGAGCCAGTCTCGTGCAATCGCCTTGGACAAAGCCGGCCGGATCTATGTCGCAGGGGACATGTCGATTCGGGTTTTCGATGCGTCCGGAAACTTTGAGAGGGCGATTTCTTTGACAGGGGCCCCGCAATGCCTGACGATCGGGGAGGACGGCGGAATCTATGTTGGCATGAAAGACCACGTTGAGGTTCTCGACGCCCAAGGCAAAAGAGTTGCTTCGTGGGATCCTCTGGGCGAGGAGGCGGTCCTGACGAGTATTGCCCGGTACGGGGATGCGGTTCTTGTGGCCGACGCCGGGCATCGAGTCGTGCTGCACTATGATCTTGCAGGCACGCTTGTGGCCCATCTCGGCGAGAAAGACCCGGAACGCGGGATCCCGGGATTTGCGGTCCCCAGTCCCCACTTCGAGCTAGCGGTTTCGCCGGACGGCTTGATTCGAGTCGCCAATCCCGGACGCAATCGGATCGACACCTTTACCCTCGACGGCCATCTCGAGTTCTGGTGGGGCGAACGGTCAAATGAGATCAAAGGCTTCTGCGGGTGCTGCAATCCGGTGGCTTTCGCCCTGTTGCCCAATGGAGGGTTTGTGACCGCAGAGAAAGGACTTATCCGGGTCAAAGTCTACAACAGCGACGGTGGTTTTGTGGGCGTGGTGGCCGGCCCGGATCAATTCGCCAGCGGCAAGCAGATTAGGATTTGTGAAAGGCCGGAGGATGGCCAGGAATGGGGTCTGGATCTGGCTGTGGGGGCCGATGGCCGAATCTATGTCCTCGACCCCGCAGACAACACGGTCAAGACGTTTCGCAAGAAAAGGGCGGATCAATGAATGAGTTTCTGAATCGGTTGCAGGCACGACGGCGATTTGTCACGCACGCTCTGCGTCACACCGCGCTGGTGGTGTTGGGCATGGGTGGCGGGGCGGTCGTCTTGAAGCGGCGCAGGCTTCTTCGCGAGGGCAAGTGCCTCAATCAGGGGATGTGTCGGATGTGCGGGGTTTTCGAAGACTGCGGCCTGCCTCGGGCTCTCTCGACCCGTGATGTATTAGCGAGGACTCGCCATGGATAAACAGGACAACATGAATCGCCGCAAGTTCCTCCGGGAAGGGGTCTGGGGAGCGTGCCTGGCCGGCGTCGGGACCGCGGCGGGACTGAGTATCGCCCGGGGCAACTCGGGTAATATGGTCTGGCAGATTGATCCATACAAGTGCATCGCGTGCGGCAACTGCGCCACGTATTGCGTGTTGGAAGATTCCGCGGTCAAATGTGTCCAGGCGTATGCAATGTGCGGTTATTGCGACCTGTGCACCGGGTATCTGGTGCCGGAGCCGAAGGCCTTGGACACCGGCGCGGAGAACGAGTTGTGTCCGACCGGGGCGATCAAGCGGACCTATGTCGAAGACCCGTATTACGAGTACACCATCGACGAGTCGTTGTGCAACGGGTGCGGCAAGTGTGTCAAGGGCTGCATGATCTTCGGCAACGGATCACTTTTCCTCCAGGTGCGTCACGACCGCTGCCAGAACTGCAATGAGTGTGCGATTGCGGCGGCCTGTCCCTCGCAAGCATTCAAGAGAGTGCCCGCGGATCGGCCGTATCTGTTGAAAGGGGCGGACAACAAGTAATGGCACGTTTGGCCCGTCTTATAATCCTTGTCGTCGTCACGCTGATCCCGTGCCTGCCGGTACAGGGGGAGATCCGTTTTCCGCCGCCGGAGTTCGAGAGTGGTTACGAATTCCCCCAGACTGTTTCGCCGATGCCCCAGCCGGCCTTTCAGGAGTACATCGACGCGGCAGTATTGTTCGCCGGCCTGTTGCTCGCTTCGCACCTGATCCTCAAGCGGAGAAGCCGCCGGGCGATCTTCGTTCTGATGATCGGCGCCCTGTTGTACTTTGGTTTCTTGCGGGAGGGTTGTATCTGCCCGATCGGGGCGATCCAGAACATGACGCTGACCGTGTTCGACAGCAATTATGCAATTCCGATTGCAGCGGTGGTGTTCTTCGTGGTTCCGCTGATTTTCACGTTGTTCAACGGCCGGGTATTCTGCGGGGCGATCTGTCCTCTCGGGGCGATCCAGGACGCGGTATTGATCCGGCCTGTCGCAGTGCCGCGTTGGCTGGAGAGCGGCTTGCGGCTGTTCGCCTATGCCTATCTTGGGGCTGCGATTCTTTTTGCCGCCACGGGCAGCGCGTTCGTCATCTGTCGATACGATCCGTTCGTTGGGTTCTTTCGGATGGGCGGCAACTGGAACATCCTGATCTTTGGAGCCAGCCTGTTGTTGATCGGTTTGTTCATCGGCCGGCCGTACTGCCGGTTCTTGTGCCCGTACGGTGTCATCCTGCGAAATCTCTCCCGGCTGGCCAAACGGCGCGTGACGATCACGCCCGGCGAATGTATTCAGTGTCGTTTGTGCGAGGACGCATGTCCGTTCGGTGCGATTCGCGAGCCGACGGGAAACTGGCCCGAAGGTGAGTACCGGATTGCCAAGAGACGTCTGGCTCTGTTCCTGCTGTTGCTGCCTGTTCTCGTTGCCGCGGGCGTCTGGAGCGGTCATGCCGTGAGGAATCCGTTGGCTCGTGTGCATCCGAGGGTTCGCACCGCCGAGCGGATCTATCTGGAAGAGGCGGGTAAGGTCCAGGGTACCACGAATATCAGCGATGCATTCCGAGCGACAGGACAGAGCACCGAGGTCCTCTATGAGGAGGCGACGAAAATTCGCAGTCAGTTCGGTCTCGGCGGGGCTTTGCTCGGTGGGTTCATCGGACTGGTCGGGGCAGGCAAGCTGATTGCCTTATCGGTTCGTCGCAGGCGGACCGAGTACGAAGCAGATCCGGCCGGTTGCTTCGCCTGTGGGCGGTGCTACAAGTCCTGTCCGAAAGAGCATGAACGGCTCAGAAAGCGTCAAGAAGGGGTGGGGAGATGCGCATGACACAGGAAGCGGGACAACGACAAATGTGGCATCGAGCGGCCAGGACCACCGCGATTGTCGGCGGCGTTTTCACAGTCGTTTTCACCCTGCTTTTGTTCGCGAATTTCCTCGGCACGGCCGTTTTGGGCCCAGCGAGGGAGAAGAAGCTCGAAAACATGAAGTTTCAATTTCAGAAGGACCCGACCCAAGAGACGCTTCTGTCCGAGGTTCGACAACTGGATCTCAAGATTCGACAGGACCGCCTCTGGCGACTCGACTTCTCACGCAAAGCCGCCCATCTGTTGCTTGCCAGCGTCGTGGTTCTCCTGGCGGCGGGCAAGATAGCGAACGACATGGGCAAAGAGTGTTTTGTGCCTCCGCCAAGGGCGGATCGAGGAGAACGACAGGTGGCAGAGGCGAAACGGGCTCGTTGGGCGGTCGTCGGCGGTTTGGCTGTGTTGGTCGCGGGCCTGTTGCTGCTGGGTATGAGCGGGGGGGTCGAGTTCGCGCAAGCCCAGGAGGAAGGCCCTGCCTTTGCCTCGATGGAGGATAAGCGGACGCAGTGGCATCGCTTCCGCGGTCCCGGCGGGGCCGGCGTCAGCGCGTATACGAACATTCCAACCGTCTGGAACGGAAAGACCGGGGAGAACATTCTCTGGAAGAGTCCGGTGCCTATGCCGGGACGGAATTCTCCCGTGGTCTGGAAAGACCGCGTCTTCGTGGCCGGCGCCGACTCGGACGTGCGACAGGTCTACTGTTATGATGCCAGGAGCGGGCGGTTGTTGTGGAAGGGCGACGTTCCCACAGCGCCGGGGGCTCCTAAGCTGGAGATCATGGAAGACACCGGTTACGCCGCCTGTACGATGGCGACAGACGGTCGTCGGATCTATGCCATCTTCCCCACCGGTGACGTCGCGGCTTTCGATTTCAACGGTCGGCGGCTGTGGCACAAGAGTCTCGGTCTACCCGACAACGCCTACGGCTACGCCTCTTCGTTGGAGACCTACGAAAAGCTCGTGATCATCCAGTACGATCAGGGCGACGGCAGCGAGGGTAAATCGAAGGTCCTCGCGCTGGATGGAGTCACCGGCCAAGTCGCCTGGGAAGCCAAACGTACGTTGCCGAATTCCTGGGCCTCGCCGATCGTCGTGGAGGTGGAAGGCAACCCCCAACTGATTACGCTGGCAGACCCGAACATGGTCGCGTACAACCCCGCGAATGGGACGGAGATCTGGCGGGCGGAGTGTTTGGGGGGCGACATCGCGCCTTCGCCGATCTACGCCGGAGGTTTGATTCTGGCGATTGAGCCGTACTCGCAATTGGTCGCCGTCAACCCGACGGGCCAGGGCGACGTCACCAAGACGCACATTGTATGGAAGATGGAAGAAGGCGCGCCGGACATCTGCTCTCCCGTCAGCGACGGCACCTACGTCTATCTTCTGGAGAGCTCGGATCTGCTGATTTGCTGCAAGGTCGAGACCGGCGAGAAGTTGTACGAGCAGCAGATCAAGGGAGACTACCGGGCCTCGCCGAGCCTCGTGGGCGACAGACTCTATGTGCTCGATATGAAGGGTGTGATGCGTATCATTCAGGTCGGGCCCGAGTTCAAGGAACTGGGCAAGAACGAGCTGGGCGAGGAATGTTATGCGTCGCCCGCCTTCGCGGAGGGTCGCATCTACATCCGCGGGACAGAGAATCTCTATTGCATCGGGCAGACGCAATGATGGAAGAACTGGATCTAACGTTCATCGAAGAGACCGTCAAGCGGGTGGGCGTCGGCAAGGAGAAGGTGCTGGAAATCCTGCAGGCGATCCAAGGGCATTACGGCTATCTGCCCGAAGAAGCCCTCCGGCGTGTGTGCGAACTGACGGAAATCACGCCGGCCTCGATCGCGGGCGTCTCGACGTTTTACGATCAATTCCGCCATCGCCCCGCGGGTAAGCACATCATCCACGTCTGCATCGGCACGGCCTGCCATGTGAAGGGCGCCGAGGCGGTCTACGACGCATTTCGCGAGCACCTGGGGATTGCCGAGGGCGAAGACACCGACGCCCAACGGCAGTTCACGGTCGAGCGGATCGCGTGCCTGGGCTGTTGCACGCTGGCTCCGGCCGTGCAGATCGACGACGTCACGTATGGCCATCTGACCCGCGAGACGGTTCCCGGCGTCCTGCGCGACTTTCTCCAACACAAGCGCACAGCGGCGGCTTCGCCCGCAAAGTGCCACGGTCTGCGCAAGGGTAAGACCCCCCCTCGCGGCGAGGTTCGGATTGGACTGGGCTCTTGCTGTGTCGCCCGCGGCAGCGGTAAATTGCATGAAGCTCTGGAGGAGGCTTTGGCCCGGACGGGTGTGCAAGTGCCCGTCAAACGCGTAGGCTGCGTGGGCATGTGTCACCAGACGCCTTTACTGGAGATTGTGCTGCCGAACCAGTCGTCGTTCCTCTATGCCCGCGTCGAGCCTCAGGACGCCAAAGAGATCGTCCAGCGGCACTTCGGCGTGCGAGGACCTCACCGCAAGTTCTCCACTGGGGTGTCCAAGGCTCTGGACCATCTGCTGACGGACGAGAAATGGGAGCCTGTCACCCGGTACTCGATCCACGTGCGGGACCAGGCGGTGTCCGACTTCCTGGGCCGGCAGATCCATATCGCGACCGAGCACTGTGGCCACATCGATCCGACCGACCTCGATGAATACCAGCGCAACGGTGGATTCAAAGGCCTGGAAAAGGCGATCCACGAGCTCCCCCCCGAGGCTGTGATCAAACAGATCGAAATCAGCGGCCTTCGCGGCAGGGGCGGTGCGGGTTTTCCGACGCACCTGAAGTGGTCGGCGGTGCGTGCGACGGAGTCCGCGAAGAAGTACGTGGTCTGCAATGGCGACGAGGGCGATCCCGGCGCGTTCATGGACCGGATGTTGATGGAATCGTATCCCTATCGGATTATCGAGGGGATGGTGATCGCTGCCCGATGTGTCGGGGCTCATGAGGGATTTCTCTACATCCGAGCCGAGTATCCCCTGGCGATCAAGCGAGTCACCGAGGCCCTGGAAAAATGCCGCGAGCGAGGGTTTCTCGGGGATAGGATTCTGGGCACGGATTTTTCATTGGACCTGAAGATCGTGGCCGGCGCGGGGGCGTTTGTCTGTGGGGAGGAGACGGCGCTTATGGCAAGCATCGAGGGGCGTCGCGGCATGCCCAGACTAAGGCCCCCGTTTCCGGCGCAGAAGGGACTTTGGGGGCAGCCCACGCTCATCAATAATGTCGAGACGTATGCGTGCATCTCCTGGATTCTACGAAATGGGGCCGAGTCTTTCGCTCGCATCGGCGTGGGAAAGAGCAGGGGAACGAAGGTTTTCGCTCTGGCGGGCAAGATCGCTCGGGGCGGGCTGATCGAGGTGCCCATGGGGATTTCGATTCGCCAGATCATCGAAGAGATCGGCGGCGGCATCGCCGGCGGGCTGAAGTTCAAGGCGGTCCAAGTGGGCGGCCCCTCCGGCGGCTGCATCCCTGCTTCTCGGGACAATCTCTCAGTCGATTACGAGTCCCTCACGGAAGCAGGGGCCATGATGGGTTCCGGCGGCCTGGTCGTGCTCGACGAAACCGATTGTATGGTCGATATCTCGCGATATTTTCTCCAATTTACGCAGAACCAGTCCTGTGGCAAATGTACGTTCTGCCGGGTGGGGACGCGAAGGATGCTGGACATTCTCGACCGGCTCTGCGCCGGCAAAGGCGAAGCCGCGGATCTCGACGAGCTTGATCATCTGGCCCGGATGATCAAGCAGGGGAGTCTCTGTGGCTTGGGTAAGACCGCTCCGAATCCGGTGCTGTCGACGATGCGGTACTTCCGCGAGGAATACGAGGCCCATGTGCAGGGTCGCTGTCCGGCGGGCAAGTGCAAGGCCCTCATCAAGTACTCGATCACCGACGATTGCATCGGTTGTACAATCTGTGCCCAGCATTGCCCGACCGAGGCCATCGTGGCCAAGCCGTATGAAAAACACGAAATCGATCCTGAGAAATGCGTCCGATGCGGGACTTGCAAGGCCGTCTGTCCCGCCAAGGCCGTGCGAGTTGAGTAATCATGCCCAAGATTACGATTGATGGTCGCCAAGTGGAGGTGGAGGTCGGGGCAACGATCCTCGACGCCGCCGAGAAGCTGGGAATCGCGATCCCCACGATGTGTCATTTGAAAGGCCACGAGGCGACGACGAGTTGCATGGTGTGCGTGGTCAAGGTAGCAGGTATGGCGTCGCTCGTGCCGGCGTGCGGCACGCCGGTCCGCGACGGGATGCAGGTCGAAAGCGAATCCACACCGGTGCTCGAAGCGAGAAAAGCTGCGCTGGAGCTTCTATTGAGCGACCACATCGGCGACTGCGTGGGCCCTTGCCAGATGGGTTGTCCCGCACGGATGGATATTCCGCGGATGATCCGTCAGATCGCGGCAGGACAACTGGAGGATGCGATTGCGACGATCAAGCGGGACATTCCTTTGCCGGCGACACTGGGACGGATTTGTCCCGCGCCATGCGAGAAGGTGTGTCGGCGAAGGCAACATGACGATGCGGTATCGATCTGTCTGCTCAAAAGGCATGTTGCCGACGTGGACCTGCAATCGAGCACGCCTTATTGTCCGACCGTCTCGCCAAAGCAGAACAAACGGGTTGCGATCGTCGGCGCGGGTCCTGCGGGTCTTTCGGCCGCCTACTATTTGCAACAGGAGGGTTTTGACTGTACCGTCTTCGATGAACACGAGGAACCTGGCGGCATGCTGCGGTACGCGGTGACCGAACGGGTTCTGCCCCGCGAGGTACTCGACGCGGAGATCGCCCAGATCGCCAGGCTCGGCGTGACGTTCAAGCTTCGGACCCGGGTGGGAACCGCTATCCTGCTGGAGGAGATCCGCGAGCAGTTCGGTGCGGTCTTCCTGGCGACTGGGGAACTGAAAGCCCACGATGCGGACGCTCTCGGGATCGAAACGTCCCCAGACGGCGTCAAGGTCGATGCCAAGACCGGGGCCACGAGCATTTCCTCGGTCTTCGCTGGCGGGGACGTGGTTCGCAAACGCCGACTGGCCGTGCGGGCGGTGGCGGATGGAAAGGAAGCGGCCGAATCAATTCGCCAGTTTCTCAGCGGCCATAAAGTCGTTGGTCCCGCCAGGCTGTTCAACAGCCGGATGGGCAAGCTCGACGGCCAGGAGATGGAACTGTTCTTACGATCGGCAAGCCGGCAGCCTCGGACCACGCCGTTTCGACCGCTGGACGGATTCACGCGTGACGAAGCCCGCGCCGAGGCCCTTCGCTGCCTGCGATGCGACTGCGTCAAGTCGGACAGTTGTCTCCTGCGACGCCACGCGCAGACCTATGACGCCCGCCAGAGCCGTTATAAGGCCGAGCGAGGGCGATTTGTCCAGGAGACACGGCATCCGGAGATCGTCTACGAACCGGGCAAGTGCATCGACTGCGGGATCTGCATCCAGATTGCCTCCTCCCATGGCGAGAAGCTGGGACTAGCCTTCGTCGGCCGAGGCTTCGATGTCCGCGTGGCGGTTCCGTTCGGCGAATCGCTGGCCGAAGGACTCAAGGTTGCGGCGGCCGAATGTGTCAAAGCCTGTCCCACCGGAGCGATGGCGTTCAAACGCTAAGGATGGGCTGTCTGTCCCGTTCGTTCTGTCCGTGGTGTACGGCCCATGGGATTCCTAGGGCCTAGAGGGCATTGACGCGTAGAGCGACCTCCGCAACGCGACGTCCCAGGGCCTTGGCGGTCGTCATGCTGAACTCGTCCTTCAGCACGCCGCCTTCGGCTCCGCTCCAGACGGTGGCGCCGATCCGCGGTCCGGGCCGGCCGTTGCCGACCAGGATCATCTCCTGGCAGAATAACGCGACCTGCACTGCATGGATTGTGACTTCCTGCCCGCCGTTGCGAGTGCCTCCGCAGGCCAGGACGCCCGCGACCTTGTTACTCAAGGCGAAGTCCTTCTGCCACAGGAGAATCGCCCGGTCAAGGAACGCCTTGCACAGTGAACTCATGCCGCCGAAGTAGACAGGCGTGCCCACGATGATGCCTCGTACCTCGGGAGCGATCAATCGCGGGGCGAGTTTGGGGAAATCGTCCTGGGTCCTTTCGGGACCGGTCACCCCGGCCGCGAGATTGCCGTTGATTCGGAAATCGGCCAATTCGATCAACTCAGTGTCGATCCTGTCGCTGACCTGCCGGGCGGCCTCCAGGCAGACACCCAGCGAAGTGGCTGTGCCTTGTCCCTTGCGCGGACTGCACGAGAGGGCGACGATTTTGATGCGCCCTTCGGTTACCGCCTGGGGCTGCGATGATGCGGTCGATGCCGCGACGGCTGTCATGGCTGTCCCGGCGGTCATTGAACTTCTGACGAAGTCGCGTCGTGTGAGATTCTTCACAATCGTCTCCTTGAATCTGCCGGGGATCCGGTTTTCTCCACTTTCTGCGAACACAATTGCTCCTTGAAGTATATTAGAATACGACAACGGTGAACAGGGTGGAGAGTCCCTGCGTGCAGATTGGAGAAGGTCAATCAGGATTTGGAAGGAATTCATGATGACGAATGCAACAAGGTCTGTCCTGGTTCTCAGTATCGTTTGTGCCGTTCTGGAGGGGGGGCTACGTGCGGCGGACTGGCCGCAATGGCGGGGGCCGAATCGCGACGGCGTATGCAGGGAGACCGGCCTGCTCAAGCAGTGGCCGGAAGGCGGCCCGAGGCTGCTCTGGGAAATCTCCAGTTTGGGGTCGGGGTATTCAACCGTGGCCATCAAGGACGGCAAACTCTATACGATGGGCGACCGGCAAGTTGCCAGAGAGAAAACCCAGTACGTCTACGCATACGACTTGAACACGCAGAAGGAACTGTGGGCAACGAAGATCGGCGCCGGCCACGACGACGGCCCTCGATGCACTCCGACGGTTGAGGACGGTTTCGTGTACGCCATCGGCACCAGCGGCAACGTCGTGTGTGTTGCCGGTGACAACGGAAAGCTAGTCTGGACGAAGAATCTGCTGACCGACCTCGGTGGAGCGAGTAATCCCCAGTGGAAGTTCAGCGAGTCCCCTCTGATCGATGGAGATCGACTGCTGTGTACGCCGGGGGGACGGAAGGCGGTTCTGGTTGCTCTGAACAAGAGGACCGGCGATGTGATCTGGACCTGTTCCATGCCCGACATCGGACCCAATGGCAAGGATGAAGCCGGATACTCCTCCATTGGAATCAGTCATGCGGCGGGTGTCAAACAGTACGTCCAGCTGACCAACAAGGGCGTGGTCGGTGTCTCGGATGACGGCAGATTCCTCTGGGGCTACAACCGCATCGCCAACCGTGTGGCGAACATTTCCACGCCGGTGATCGAAGGCGACTACGTTTTTACTTCTACTGCCTATCAGACAGGTTCGGCTCTGCTGAGGTTGTCCCGCGACGGGGACGGCGTCAAAGCCGAAGAAGTGTACTGGCTCGACAGGAACCAGTTTCAGAACCATCACGGCGGGTTTGTCAAGGTCGACGACTACATCTACGGGGGACACAACCACAACAAAGGTGAGCCTACCTGCGTCGAGATGAAGACCGGCAAGATCCTGTGGCACGCCGACCAGCCCGGCGGCGGCTCCGGTTCGGTTCTCTACGCGGATGGATGCCTGTACTTCCTGTACGACGACGGCACCGTAGCGCTCGTCGAAGCGACTCCCGAGAAGTACAGTCTCAAAGGTACGTTCAAGTTGCCCAAGCGTCCGGGGGCCAGAGGAACCGCCTGGGCCCATCCCGTGGTCAGCGACGGCAAGCTGTATCTTCGCTGGGCGGACGTCCTGTTCTGCTATGATGTGAAGGCTCAGTAGAGCGGGGGGGAGGCTACCAGGTTCGGATTTCAGGCCTGCGAGTTCTGTCGATCCGGGAAACAAACCTGCATCCGGATTCTCGAGTCATCGGGCTGGTGTGACCCGGGACATGTGCGGAGATCATGGCGATCCCGGCATCAGGGAATCCGGATGCGTTGCTTGCCCGTCCGCTTCAGAGAGTTGCCTTTGATCCGTCCTTCTCAAGCGTATGGGACTCATCGATTGTAGCTTGGAAGGCAGGCATCTCGATCTCGAGAAAATCCTCCCTCGTGGGTTCGACGACGAGGATTCGTTCCGACTCGACCAATGTGTAGGTCGGCGGAAGGGATCGGGGGTCCACCCGGAGCCAGTACCGGCCCGGCTTGACGTCGCCCATGTAGTAGCTGCCGTCGGCGGCAGTGAAGGACTCCGCCGTCAGACGTCCCGATTGCGTGTCGGTCAGGTAGACCCGTACGCCGGCTACAGGGCTTGTCGTGGTGTCAGAACGATGGGCGTCGGGAGTGTCTTGGAACATCGCTCGGATCTCGGGTAGAGTAGGATGCGTAGCGTTGGGGTCGGGAGCAATCGGCTCGACCACAACGACGTGACCGAGGAGCGAAATCAACGGCGACAAGGCCAGGTTCACTTCGGTCAGGCTGTCCCGATACGTTTTTGCCAGCTGGGTTCCATGCGTCACGCTGTAGATCGCAGGAACCGTATCCGGATCCAGATACAGACGCACCTCAGAGGTGTTGGACGGGACGGAAAGCACGTAGTAGCCTCTCTGGTCGGTGACCGCGGTCAAATAGGGACCGAGATGGACCTTGATATTTGGAACGCCCGGTTCATCGCTGTCGAGGAGGTGGTTGCCGTTATAGTCGACAAAGACTTTGCCATGGACCGCGCCATAACCTGTTCGCACACGGCTTGCCGTGATGTTCACGATCCGTCGGTCATGCTGGGTATAGAGGTTTCGCAGATTCAGGTAAAGAGTGAACGCATAGTCTCCATAGCGGTAGTCTGCGGTTGCCCCGAGATAGTTGGATCCGACATTGTCAAGCAGGTACTCGGCGCGTCCGCGAAAACCATAGCCCGGTCCCTCTGAGTCGTCCTTCAGTTCCGTCAGAAGTTCCGCACGCAGCCGCAGGGGATGACCCTTGATCTTCAGATTCCGGTCATGCACCAGAGAAAGGGACTCTTCATAGTCGCTGTCGTTATACACCAGCCCGATGGAACTGCCCACGTCCAGCGATTTACGAAGCGTCCAGTACTGCGACGGACGCAGATGGCGAGGCGCATGGCGGAGTCGCAATGTGGAAAGAAACCGGTCTTCCCCGTCGACCGAGAGCTCTTCGCCGAGATAGACCCGTCCGAAGAGGCTCACGTCACGACTCGGCATGACACGTAATCCAAGTTCCGTCAACCATCGCGGATTCTCCTCCGTGCTGATGTCCAGACGATGGAAACGGGCCGACAACGAGGTACGGGGCACGATCGTCGTGGTCACTCCGAGATTCTGGTAGTCCACCTCTGTCGTTTCCTGCTTTTCTTCATCCAAATTATTACGCATCTGTCCGATGCCGGCTTCCAGGGTCCAGTTCCGGTGCAACCTCCAGATCAACCCTGTTTCGCCGCCCTGGCGATCGGAAATTTCCGGATTGGTGCCGTCAAAATAATCCGACCCGAGGTGAAGGAGATCCAAGTTCAATGTGAAGTCTCGGGTGAGGAGGTATTCGGCCTGGGTGCGCGCCGCCACGTCCTGGTACTCGTCCTGTCCCTGGCCCCAACTGCCCGCCAGATCACCCGAGAGGATCAGATTGTCGAGGGGCATGTAGGAAAGGGTCGTTCCGACCTGGCGACTCGCGTTGGGATAGGAACGCCGGATCGAGGAGCGATCCACCCCCAGGAATCGATGATAATGATCCTCTTCCGTCGCGGCGGTGGCACCCACCGTCAGCCGGTCCGTCAGGCCATAGAGAACACGGCCTCCGGTGATGTAGCCGTAGAAATCGCCGGCGTCAAAGGCGTCTATCGGAGACATCATGGTCTCGCGTCGAGTTCCCGCAACGCCCAAGTAGGCGGCACGCCCTTTGGGCAGGAGCTGGGGGGTTCCGGCGATCGCTTTCTCGACTCGAATCTCGTTGCCGCCGCTTTCTCGAATCAGAATCGTAACCTCGTTCAGGATGCCCGAGGGCAGTTCGATATCCTGAAAACGGTAGACCCCCATTCCCGGCGGAGATTCTGCGTCGGGGCGGACGCTCTGGATGTCGACGGTCTTGCCGTTGATGAACAACTCCACCTCCGCGTTGATGGGGGCCGGACCTTCGAAGATGTAAGTCCGACCGAAATACTGATACAGGCCGCGGTTCGAACGGTCTGCACGCAGTTCGTCGGCGGTGCAGCCAATCAATCCGTTGATCCGAACACCGGTGACTTGGAAGGTTGGGTACACCAAATTGCTCAAACCGAAGGAGGAATCCCCCGTCGTAATCTCGGCGGAACCCAACCGATGGACCCATTCGAACCAGTCCAACTGAGCGACATAGGGATCGTCGTTGGGCCATTGCCACCCTTGGGTGTTTGACCACACCCGGCTGGGGTGGGAGACCTGGACTCGATATTGTCCATTGTACAGATTCCCCCAGAAAGTTTCGCGGGGGCCGTCGATCTGGAGGGTTCGTATGTCCGATTGTTCCGAACCGTTCCCAGTGCTTCGCCGCCAGTTGTAACTGGGTCTCCAGTCCACCTGGATCAACTGCAGCGGGGCCCGGCTGCGATCCGCAGACGGGAGGCTCTCCGGAAGATCGGCTCCGACAAATCGCGTCGGAATGGCCAGCAGAGACGACCCCGACGGGAGTTTCCAGATACTGAGTTTTCGATCCAGTTGAAGGTGGTACTCATACATCTCCGGATCCCACTGCAGTTCCATGCCGAGGATCTCCCACAGGTCTTGGGGGAGCACGTAGAGATCGGGTTTGAGTGTGATCTCGGATACCGCTTGTCGTAAGGGGATTTTTCGTGTCCGATTTTGAACCTGGATCTTTCCTGTGGCGATGTCCACTTCGACCACGCCCACACCCTCCGGAGTGAATCGTAAGGTGCTTGCCTGTTCCTCAGGCTTGATCTGGAAAGCGTTGAGCACACGGAGCAAAGGCAACCACCGCCTCCCGTCGGGGGTAACAATTGAATCCAGATCGGTGATCTGGAGCCGCTCATGGAGCCATCGTCCTCGGACGACAAAACCGACCAACTCGGTGGTTGCCGTTTCCTCGGTGTTCGGATCACTGCAATGAGGTCCGACAAGGACCAAGGATATATTCGGATCGCTCGGCAATGCCGTATCCGCTGCCGCAAGGGGTGTTGAAGAGGTTCCCGATGTATTGGGGTCGCAGAGGGAAAAGACCCAATCAAGACTTCCAAAACGACCACCGAGATCATCATACGAAGGCAAAGACAAAATCCGGCCTGTCAAGTCTTCTCTCTCTGGAGAGACGTCCTCCCTCGGCTCTGCGTGATCTCCCCCCGGGATTACATCCCCAACCGAACCTGGCAGAATCGACACGGTTGTGATGAGAAACAGCCCTATGCCGTAAAGGCGTCCCGGATTTCCCATATCTACGGACTGTCGGCGCTTCCCTGCACCTCCCCACGTTTGCTCTCCTTTGCAGAGTTATTCGGTTGATTTGACGGTCCCTCGACCGAGGGAGCCAACCCCTGCGGTCCTACCGGGGATGCTGACTCGGCGGATGGCACCTCGGGCCATGTGACCGTCGCTTCGCCGACAAGGGGCCGTTCCACATGCAGAGCCTGGAGAGTGATCTTGACCTGGTACTGTCCTTTCGGAATGTCGGCCTCGATCTTTCGGATGAACCATCGCTGTGCGTTCCTGAGGACATACCCCAGCGCGAACGGACCGCTGTCCACCACCTTGCCGGCCAGATCTGTGATCTCGTAATTTCCTTCCACTCGCAGACGTCCCGTTCCGGTCGTCGCCACCAGGCCTTTCAGGATGACCGCCTGCTGTTCCACTTCCACCCCAAGTTCTTTGATGTGGCCTGCATAGGAAGTCTTTCCGACGGAGCCGAAGATCGGCACCAGAATCCGGCTGACCGCTTTGAGCTTAGCTGTGCGTCCGGCGGTGTCCTGCTGAGCCACAAAATCGTTGACGATCAACGACTCCAATTCCATGGCGGCCCACCATTCTCCCTCCGCGAGTTTTCCTCTTGGCACGATGGCGAAACGGACCGCTTTTTGTGTTTTGGGGGCCAGGGTCAGCTCTCGCGGATTGAAATGAATGAAAGGGGCCAGGGAATAATCCCCTGTGGGAGATTGCTTGAGCACCCCATCTTCCGTATAGACGAAGTGGCTTGCATTGATTCGAAACCGTTCTTCCGTTTCACCGACGTTGGAGATCAAGAAAGTCCCAGACGGCCGTCCTTCGTCCAGGTTCACTTCCACGAACGCCGGCTTGATCGCGACGCTCGCCGCCAGCCACTGGGGCAACAAACCGATGACGACGCACGCCGCTGCAAAACGTTTGCTTCTGCTCGTTCCTTTCTTCATCCTCATCTCCCCGCATCCTTCGTTCGAATCCCGGAAAAGATCGTAATTGGCCCGGACCTCGAAGAGTCTTGATTCCACAAGTTTACTCTAACTAACTAATTCGTTACATACTCAGAAGCAACAGTTCTATTTTTCCTAGAGAACCATCGCGGTGAAAACCACCATACCGCTGTACTCGCCCCGGGGCAGCTCCGGATCGGGCTGGTTCCACGTGCACTGCACCACCACGTCCTCGCTGAAATGCCCGTTCTGGCCAGCCGAGAACGGAAGGGAATAAGTCACCATCCCGTTCCTGTACGGACCGACGGCGGCGCCTTCCTTGAAGGGCAACACGTTGTCAGAGCCCGACGGCTGCTCGCGAATCTTGTCCGAATTGACCACAACCACGCCGGCGTTGAGGTCGACTGGAATCTGCCATTCAGAATCCGGGACATCGTCTTTATAAAGGTTCGATACGGCCACCTGCAGGTTCACGATCTGAACGTTGGCGTCCACGCGGAACGCGATCTGGCCGGCGACAGGTCCGGTTTGGACCGAGCCGAGATTCACCAGGGGGGTAATGACCCCGACACTGACGTTTTCGACTACTTGGACCGCGACATGCGCGCTTGCGCTGTTCTCTCGGTCCGCCACAGCCACTCCCGTACAGAGAACCAACGCCAACAGAATTGCCAACAACCTAGTCTTCATCCTTGTACTCCTTTCATCACAGCTCTTCTATCCTAGTGAATGGCACACGGGCCAATTACGATTTCCCTCAACAGTCCTAGCTAGCAGGATTCCCGATGGTGGCATGCCGATGGTCTTGACGCGTCAACAACGACAATACCGAAGTCACACTATTTCATATCGATAGACATATCCCTCGAATCACCCTATATAGGATTTGCGTGCTCGCGACACATCGCTGCTTTCAGAGGGCCGCGAATCATCCCGTGCGAGGTCATACGAACATCGCCGCGCGGAAGATAACTGCCATGACAAACAGTGCAAGCGGCAGTTTTCAAGAGTCTCCAGCATCGGGCCGACGATCGCCGCGTCCCAGCCCCGTACGCTGCAAAGACAGAAGATTTCCCGCACGAATTCACCCAAACGGCAGAACACAGGCCCTTGGGTTATTGGGTTACGAGCTCGCAGGAGTGATTATGTGAAGCTTGTCATCACCGCATCCATCCTCCTTGGGTTACACCCGGTTTCTCACCTCGCTGGTTCCCAATCCGTTTTATCCCACCGGACATCATGCACCGGTATTCTTCTTCGATTCCACGGTGCATCCTATGTCGCTCGGCAGAAATGTCAAGAAAAAAAATCCAGAATTCTTTTTTTCGACGGATGATTTTTCTAGATCTGAAAGTGAATTACGCTGCATCGTAGTTCGCGGTGTGTCTTAACTGTCTTTGCGAAGCGAATTTGCAGTCGAACGCAAACCTCGGACGTATTGGGGACGGTCAAGGACGCGACGCATTGCAGGATCCCCCAAAAAATAGTCAGGCGGGAACCATGGAAACATGTCGTCCCTTGTTTTACTTGAATCGGGGCCCCACCCTTTGCGGGATTCTGGCGAACTATCGCCCCGCAGGGGTGGACGGGGTCGGCAACAAAGCGGCGATTTCGCTGATTCGGCTCTTGGTCAGCATCATCTGGGCGAGGGTTTGAGCTTCCCGCAGGCTCGTGGCGTTGATCGCCTGTTGGGTTCGCAGCAGGAAGATCGGGTCCACACTGAAGGTACGGATCCCGATGCCCAGGAGGAACGGGATGTACTGCGTCTGGTGGGCCATGTCCCCGCAGAGGGATACGTCGCAGTTGTTTGCCGATGCCGCCAGGACGATTCGATTCAGGGTGCGGAGAACTGCCGGATGGTGGGGCAGGTAGAAATCCGCCACTGCCTCGTTCGTGCGGTCGGCCGCAAGCAGGAACTGGATCAGGTCGTTGGTCCCGATTGAAAAGAAGTCCACCTCGCGAGCGAACTCCTGGGCCAATTCCGCCGCAGCGGGCAGCTCGACCATCATCCCCATCTTGGGTGAGAGATTGTGCTCGATGCCTTGTCGAGTCAGCAGATCGATGGATTCCCGGACAACCTCCTTGGCTTCGTGCAGTTCATCCAGCGAGCCGATCATCGGAAACATGATTCGAAGGTGGGCTCCGACGCCAGCCCTCAGGATGGCGCGGACCTGCTCGGCGAAGATAGGCTTGTTCTGCAACGAGAACCGGATGGATCGCATCCCCAGCGCAGGGTTCTGCTCTTTGATGTCGTGGTAGTAGGATAGGATCTTGTCGCCGCCGGCGTCGAGCGTGCGGAAGGTCACCGGTTTTCCCGGCATGGACTCGACCAGCTTGCGGTAGATCACGTACTGCTCGGCCTCCGAGGGGAAGGTCGTGCGGATGATGAACGGGAATTCCGTTCGGTAGAGGCCGACCCCGTCGCAGCTCAGCTCGGTCGCCACCTTCAGGTCGGTCAGCAGGTTGATGTTGGCCAGGAGCTGCACGCGGAAGCCGTCGGCGGTTGTCGTCTCGGGCTTCATGAGCTTCTTCTGGTCGGCTAGGGTCAGACGGGCTCGCTGGCGGGCCCAGAACTTATCCAGCACATCGTCGTCGGGATCGACGAAAACATTGCCCATCTCCGCGTCGACCAGAAGGGGGGTGCCGTCGGGCACGTTCAGCAGGTCGTGGTTGTCGGCGATGACCATGGGCATCGACAGGGAACGAGCCAGGATCGAGATGTGGCTGGTGGCCCCGCCTCCGACCAGGACGATCGCGCTGGCCCTCTCGGAGGAGAGCTTGAGCAGGTCCGAGGGAAACAGCCCGCGAGCGATAATGACGTGGTCGCGGTGAATGTCCCTTTCGTCATTTTGGCTGGTGAGATTGCCGACCAGCCGGGTCGCGAGGTCCTCGATGTCGTTGGCCTTCTCTCGCATGTAGTCGTTGTCGCTGCGGAGGAAGTTCCGCATGTAGCCGGTCGCGACCTCAACGACCGCCTGGGGGGCGTTGACGCCGGACTCGATCTTCTCGGTGATCCTGCCGATGAAATCCCGATCCTTGAGGATCATCAGGTGTGCCGCGAAGATCAGCGAGGCCGCGTCCGAGAGCTTGTGCTCGACCTGCTCCTGCAGTTCCTCCAGTTGGCTTTCCGTACGGGTCACTGCCTGGTGAAAGTCTTCCAGAGTGTACGTTTTGCTGCACTCCTGGCTTGCCAGGAGTGAGAGGTTCTTTGGTCGGTCCCGGACCATCGCAGGAGCATAGGCGAACCCCTCGGCGGCCTTCTTGCCTTTGACGAACTTCAGTCCCGCGGGGAGGCTCTTGACCGGTTCTTGCGCCGGTTCGTGAATCCCCATGATGAACTGGGCATTTTCGATGATATTGCCGAGCTGCGAGGCCACCGTTTCCAGGGCGGTGATGTCCGATGGATCGAAACGGTGGTCCGCATCCCGCTGGAGGACCAGGACGCCCATCCTGGAAAGCCCGCGGGCGATCGGCACCGCCAGGAACGCATTGTACCGTTCCTCGAAGATGCCGGGGAAAAACTGATAGTTGGGGTCCTCGCTGGCGTTGGTTACACAGATCGTCCGCATCTCCTGGAGGGCCTGGCCGGTCAGTCCTCGTCCGAGCTTCAGACGTACCCGGCCTACCGAGTCCGGGTTCAAGCCGTAAGTGGCCCGCAGCGTCAGTTCGTGTTTTTCGGGGTTGTAGAGATAGATCGAGCACACCGCGGACTGGGTCCGCTCGGCGACCATTTCGACCACTTTGCTCAGCAGGGTTTCCACGCTCGCGCTGCCGCGGAACAGATGGTTCAACTCGTTGATGTCATACAATAGCCGTTCGCTGTCCATGTTCTGGTAACCCACGATGATCCCGCTACGCACTTGGGGCTTTCCGACGTGAAAAACCTGTGTCTTGAGGGACCTTCTGTCTATGAAACTACTGATCGCTCTGTGAACCGGTTTGGGGTCTGGCCCAAACGCCTTCACCCGTCCGGCTCAACCAGATTATGCTCGAACCGGCCCGGATGCAAGACCGAATCGACAGTGAACGGTTCGAACTCGATCTCACCACATGTCAACCGGACGGAGCCCCTGCTGGCGACCTAGCTCGGCCAGCTCGTGCCAAGCACGGTCCCGGTTATTACGCACAAAGAGAAAGGGGGCTACCGCCATCGGGATGCAGCCCCCTCGGGATTCCCCGGCATTGTCACAGACTGGTCGAATGGATCAGGTCGTAGGAGTGGGCAGGCAGCTTCCATCTCGTCTCTGCTGTCTGTCGCCCTGGCCGTTTCCGCCGCCGTTGCCTTTGCCGCCATTGCCTTTTCCTCCTCTGCCCCGACCGCGTGATGCGACCGTGTCGGCTTGTGCGGCCTGACCGTTCCGCATTCCGCCTGTGCCTTGGAGGACGCAACCGCCGGAAGCGATGTTGCGATTGAACGCGGCCAGATGTCTGTTGGAGCCGGCCATCAGGTTCCCATAGATCCATTCAATGTCGCTCTTGTCCGTATTCTGCAGGGCCAATGCGAGGTCGTCGATGTCGAGCTGCTCGATCTGCACTCCGACGTTGAGTGCGTCCAGTAGAGAACTACTGCCGGCCGCGATGAATGCCTCGTAGACCGCGGCAAACTCTGGCGAGGTGAACTTGCCTGGCGTGTCGTCGCCGATTGGGTCCTCCAATCCATATTTGATGACGAGCAGGCCCACCGCGTCCATGTGGCGCTGTTCCGCTGCCGCGATGTTGGAGAAGACCGCACAGCCGTACGTCTCGGCGAAGCTCAGATAGACGTCGCGGGCCATTTTTTCTTCCTGTCGCATGTGCAAGATGTCCGCGGCTTCCACATCACTGAGCGTCGCGATGGCAGGGGGCTGAGCACCCGGTCCCTTCTTCCCATTCCCGTTGGCTCCACGTCCGGCGGCGCCGGCAACGAGTGTCAGCGATCCGATGATGGCGAGTGTCGAAAGCAGCATCGTGGTTTTCATGTTCGTTCTCCTTGACCGTGATGTTCTGGTTTGTTAGCTTGAGTGTACGACCGAGTTCCGGAACGACTTCGGGTCACATGGGTTGAACGTCGCCCATGCAGGAAACCTGCGGTCTTTCTTCAAAGATTTTCTCTGGCCGAACAGACTGCAACGCGGGACCGTATTCTCACAGGGGCAGGGCGATCGCGATCACAACCGTTCGATCGGAGTCTATGGAAAACGATTCAATCAGCGATGCGGAACTGATGACACGCGTCGGCCGAGGCGATATGACCGCGTTGGGGTTCTTGGCCGAGCGGCATCGGGGCCGTGTGCTCGCTCTGTCCTATCGTCTGCTCGGCGATTGGCACCAGGCCGAGGACGTGGCGCAGGAGACTTTCCTGCGGCTGCGACAGGCGGCCGGCGCATACGAGCCGCAGTCGAAGTTCACCACCTGGCTCTACCGGATCGTGCACAATCTGAGCATGGACCAGCGGAGAAAGGCCTGGCGTTCACCCTCGTCGCTGGAGTCCGTAGAAGCAGAGGCGGTGGCGCCGGCACAAGAGGACCCGGTCGAGAAATCGGAACTGGCGAAACTCGTGCAGCGGGCACTGGCGGAACTGCCTCAGAGGCAGCGCCAAGCCGTGATTCTGCACCGCTATGAAGGGCTCAGCCATGAGGAGATCGCCGACGTTACCGGCTGGAGCAAGTCGGCCATCGAATCCCTCCTGGTCAGGGCGTACGAGAATCTGCGAAAAAATCTGCTGGAGCATCGGGATTTTTCGAGTTGACGCCGCAGGGGGCCGGGTCGCTCGGACGTTCAAGAAATGAGGCAGTGCGTATGGAGCATGCAAGAGACATCGAGTTGATTGAGCTGGCGGCCGGCCGGCTGGGCGCAGACCGAAGGGAGGCCCTGGATGGGCATCTCCGGCAATGCGCGCGGTGTCGGGAGAAATTCGACGACGTGCGTCAAACGTGGGAAATCCTGGGTGCATGGGAGGTTTCTGTCTCCGAGCGAGGCGAATCACTCGATTCGTCGGCGGAAGCTGCGCCTCGGGAGAAGGACCGTCGTCGGTTTGTTCTTCGTTCCGCCGGTCTCGTCGTGGCCCTTCGGTTCGCTGCGGCGCTGGCGGTGGCCGTGCCCATGGGGTATTGGGGCGGACGCTGGAGCACTCGCCGGGCGCCGATCCCTGGCCCGACCGACCCACCTGCCTACATCTCGGCCTTGGGTCTTGACACAGGGGAGAGCCTTTCCTGGCTGGTGCTTCAGGATGAATGGACGCCGGTGGAGGGTGGATGAAAAATGATCCGTCGGAGCCTTCCAATCCTCGTTCTAGTCTCTGTCGCAGCGGGCGCGACCTCTTTTTACCTCGGTTGGACCGATGGAACGGGCCGAACCGCAGAACTTGCCCAAGACGGCAAATCTTGGCTGCGGGACGCCCCCACAGGCGTGGTGGAGGCTGAACGGCAGTTCGATGCGCAGATCCGCGGATTGATGGACGCCGTCCGTGTCGAACAGCGAGACCTGTCGGCGATGCTGGCCGATACGAACGTGGCGGGCGAGCAGATCCTGGTCCAAGCTGGTCGCGTCGTCGAGTCCTACGCGACGGTCTTGAGAATGGTGGGGCGGCACCTGACCCAACTGCAGGAGACTCTCTCGCAGTCCCAGATGCGTACGCTGCTTGACTCCTGCGCCGGTTCGGTGCAAAGCCAAATCCAGAAACGATACCGATGGCGGGCCGGTGCTCCCGATGTGATTCGCGGCAGGGGGTATATGGGCGGTCGCGGTTCCGGCGAGTCCCGAGGGCGGGGGGGAGCTGGTCTTACGCGACAGTACCGAGGCGGGCTAGAACACGGACGAGGGTTTGTCGCCAAACTGCGACTGACCGACGAACAGATCGCTTGGATCCGACAGCAGGATCCTGATTTCGACAGCCAAGTCGCGACGCTCAGGAACAGGCTCAGCCAGGTGCACGAGGACATCGCGGCCAGCCTCAATACCGCCCGGATCGACGGCGAGGCGTTCCTGTCGCACATCGAGGACCTCATCGATGCGTACGGCGATCTGGAACTCAGAGTGGCGCAGCATCTCGTCCTGTTGCGGCCGAAATTGTCTCAGGAGCAGCGAGACCATCTGTTGTTGCTCTTGGGTGTTTCCAGCGGACTGTAAGCCGATCCTATTCAGTTCATTCCACGACACCTGCCCACGAGGGTACGTCGCACGCAGGCCCGGTTCCCAGAGCGCAGAAATTTTTCGTCTGGGGGATTTCGTCTTGGTCACCTACGCAATAAAATGACAGGCCTACACGTCGTGTAATGGTGTCATCTGCGAGGGCAAGAAGTTTGGAATCGTTTCTGTAGAGGGGTAGACCATGACCAGGAAAACGTCGTTCATCTGTGCGGTTACATTGTGGATGGGTCTGATCTCGTCGGCGTGGGCCGCGGAGCCGCCCCGCAGACCGGACGTGATTTTCGTGCCGACGCCCCAGAACGTCGTGGACGAGATGCTCAAGCTGGCGAAGGTCACGAAGGACGACGTGGTCTACGACCTGGGCTGTGGCGACGGACGAATCCCGGTGACCGCCGCCAAGAAATATGGTTGCCGAGCCTTCGGTTTCGACATCGACCCCAATCGCATCCGCGAATCGATCGACAATGTTCAGAAGAACCAGCTCGAGCATTTGGTTACCATTCAGCAGAAGGACATCTTCAAACTGGATCTCAGCGAAGCGAGTGTCGTCACGCTCTATTTGTTGCCGGACTTGAACGTCAAGCTGATTCCACAACTGGAGAAGCTCAAGCCGGGATCAAGGATCGTCTCGCACGACTTCGCCATGAAGGGCGTCACACCCGACCAGGTCATCACCGTGCAGGGTCAGGAGAAATCGCCTCGCAGTCATCGGATCTATTTGTGGACGACCCCCCTCAAGAAAGAACCGCCCCTCGTCGAGCTCCGTAAGCCGGACGTTATTTTCGTGCCGACGCCGCAGAAAGTGGTGGAGAAGATGCTGGAATTAGCCAGGGTCACCAAAGACGACGTGGTCTACGACTTGGGCTGCGGCGATGGACGAATCCCGGTGACCGCCGCCAAGAAGTACGGCTGCAAGGCCCTCGGTTTCGACATCGATCCCCAGCGGATCAAGGAGTCGTTGGCCAACGTCGAACAGAACGGCGTCGGCAAGCTTGTGTCGATCCAGCAGAAGGACATCTTCACGCTGGACCTCCGTGACGCCAGCGTAATTACGCTGTACCTTCTACCGTCCCTGAATGTGAAGCTGATCCCGCAGTTGGAGAAGCTCAAACCCGGCTCGCGGATCGTTTCGCATGCCTTCGACATGAAGGGCGTGATTCCCGACCAAGTCGTCACAGTCGAAGACGAGGACGACCCGGATCAGACCTACACGCTCTATCTTTGGACCACGCCCCTGAAGAAGGAACAACCCTCGCAGTCCCGCGCACCGGATGTCATTTTTGTGCCGACGCCGCAGGAGGTGGTGGACAAGATGCTGGAACTGGCCAAGGTGCGTCAGAGCGACGTGGTCTACGACCTGGGCTGCGGCGATGGACGAATCCCAGTGACCGCCGCCAAGAAGTACGGTTGCAGGGCCTTCGGCTACGACATCGATCCGCAGCGGGTCAAGGAATCGTTGGAGAACGTGGCGAACAACGGCGTTGGGCACCTGGTGACCATCGAACAGAAGGACATCTTCACGCTCGATCTCAGCGGCGCCAATGTGGTGACCCTGTACCTGTTGCCGTCCCTGAATGTGAAGCTGATTCCGCAGTTGGAGAAGCTCAAACCCGGCTCGCGGATCGTCTCGCACGACTTCGACATGAAGGGTGTAACGCCCGACCAAGTGGTTCACCTGCCTGGAGACGACGAGTTCGGTAGTCATACGATCTACCTGTGGACGACCCCGCTCAAAAAGGAAGCGGTTGAAAACTAGCGGCGACGGCCTGGGAGGGGGACTTTCGCTTTGCTGTGGTGGGAAGGGGCAGCCACCGACGCTTTCGTCGGCGTCTGGGATTTTGGTTTGACGTACTTGTGTCGATGCAGTATGGTGATAACATTGTCAAAGGGATGTTCCGGTGTCGAACGATGAAGATCCGACGCCGTGTCCCAGTGCTGGGGCGTCCGTAGCTCAATTGGATAGAGCATCGGTCTTCGGAACCGATGGTTGGGGGTTCGAGTCCCTCCGGACGCAGTGCTGTAAATCCTGGCCTGCTGGCTGTTTATGGTCATCAGCCTCCCTTGTTGTGGTGCTTTCTGAAGGGCTTGTGCCAAGCGCGTGCCACGTCGCGTCCCTTGCCCTCGATATCAGATCGCGTCTGACGGCCAGATAGAACCTGTGTGTCGTCTGAAAATCCGAGTGCCCGGCCAGGTTCATTACGTCAAATTCGGATAAGCCATTCTCGATCCAACGACTCAGACAGGTCCTCCGTAGATCGTGGAACGTGCCCTTGTCAGTTGCGGCACGTGCCCGCAAGCAGTTGAACCAGTCGTTGAAGTTGTTGATGGGACAGCGGGCATCCTTGGCTGTCCAAGTCCCACGCGAGCAGCGCCGTGTGTTGGTTCAGCGGGAATTGGACAGGTTTTTCTGGTCGGCCCAGTGACTCGATTGGTGGGCTGACGAGAGTATCATCGACTCGTTGGCGGGGTTTGTCAAGTCCATCATCCTTTGGCGTTGAGAGTGATTTCGGCTCTCGCCGGTTCGCGGACGGCTTATCCCGGCGATCGGTCGGTCGTGTTCGGGCGTTCGCCCCGAGCCTCCCCTCGTGCTTTCGAGGGAGGCTCGCGGCGGTCGAAGAGGGGTTCGCATCCCCCGGCCCGGCAAGTCGGCCGCCACGCAACGGCGGCGTGGCCTCCGCCTTGCGAGGGCCTGTCGCCGGCTGGTTCGCGGGGTTCTGGCTGTCGCGGATTCCATGGGCCCTTTCCTGTTCAGATGTCACGCCTCCACTTCCTGGGTTTCGGTTGCGACGGCGGTTCGTCGGGCTTGCTGGGCGGCCAGGAACTCCTGCATCTCGCGGCCCCGATGGGCCGGCAATCCATCCCAGATCAGAAGGACCGGTTGCCGGCGGAAGTGTTTCTTGAGATCCTTCAGGAATCCGATCAGGCTGGTTCCGTTCTCGTCTTGGAAGACCAGCCAAGCCCGGGCTCGGCGAGCTTTTTTTTCAACTCCGGCCAGGTCTCCCTCTTCCACACCTCCACCGCCTCGGGATTGCGTTTCTGAGCCCGCTTGGCAGGACGCTGCAACGACCACCGCATCTTCTGAAGGACACGCCAGACATGTCCAGGGTGATACCGCACGCCGGTTTGTCGTTCAATCACCCTCGCGACTCGCGAAAGCGTCCAGAGATTGGAGTGAAATCCGTTGGCTTGTGCTCCCCTCAGGAGGGCTCTTTCGACACCCTTCTGCTGCGCGGCCGTCAGCCGACAGTTCCGTCCAGGGCTTCCCGCACGCCGCCAGGCGTGGGCTCCCCTGTGCTTCCAAGCCTCGAACCATCGGCTCACACTTTGCCGGCTGACCCCCAACTGTCGCGCTACGTCCGCCTGTCTCTTGCCCTGGCGAAAGAGCTGCATTGCCTTCTTCCTGCGGTTCTCAAGCTCGTCGAAGTCCCTGCGTGCTCGTGTGGTTCTGTCCATGCGGACATCCTACAAGATCCGAAGGCTAACGTCAACATATTATGCCAAATATATGTAACTATATTATGCGAAATTCAGTAAACGCCGAGGGCGTCAAGGCCCTGCGGCAGCAGTTCAGCCAACCCATCCTGGACGACCAGATCAGACCCTTGCTGGACGCTTGGAGCTGTGAGGTTCTGCCCAAGAGTCCGATCGGCAAGGCGGTCACCTACGCGGTGAATCAATGGGAGGCCCTGAACCGCTATCTGGAAAACGGAATTCTTTGCATCGACAACAGTCTCTCCGAGCGCGTGATCAAGCTGGTGGCGTTGGGCCGCAAGAACTGGCTGTTCAGCGGCAGCGACGAAGGGGCCCGGCGGGCCGTGATCCTCTACAGTCTGATTGCCAGCTGCAAGCTCTGCGGGATCGACCCCTTCCTGTACCTGCGGGACGTCCTGGAGCGGATCAACACGCACCCGGCCAGCCGGATCGATGAGCTGACGCCCCCGCAGTGGAAGGAGCGGTTCTTGCCCAAGATCTCTCTGCCGCGCTTCCCCACCCAAGCCCCGAGTCGAACCGAATAAGCCGCCTCTCCCGATCCCTCCATCATCCTCGTCTTACGTTCGATCCGTCACGCATCGTCGGCAAACATGATGCCAAGTGCCCGAAGGAAGAAAACGGGGTTGGCCAGACGCTCACGTCGCCGCTGAGGGCTTGGCCGGTCTTGAGGTTGTGGATATGGTGATTATTGGGGACTGTCGTGATGACCTTGCGGATCCGGTTGCCCGAGACGCGATTCAATGTCTTTGGATGTCTTGGTCACGGAGAGCCCTCCGAGTGCGGTGCATCGCAACTCCCGGGGCAGGCTGCGCCCGACGCGATCCATGGTCTCGATCACCTCGTCGAGCGGAATCACCGGGTCATAGCCTGCCAAGGCCATGTTGGCGCAGGCCAACGCATTGCTGGCGGCCATGACGTTCTTCCCCAGGCAAGGCACCTCCACGCGATTGGCGACCGGATCGCAGATCATCCCGAGGCAACTCTGAAACGCCATCGAGGCGGCATCCGTTGCTTGACGAACGCCGCCACGTGCGACCGACACCAGGGCGGCGGCCGTCATGCCGGAGGCGACACCGCACTCCGCCTGGCAGCCGCACACCTCGGCCGCGAACGTCGATTTGAAGGCGACAAGAAGGCCGATCAGGCCTCCGGCAAGCATTGCCTTGGCCGCCTCTTCATCCGTAAGGTCCAGAACGTCGGCCACGGCCAGGCACGTGCCCGGCAACGCTGCGCAGGAGCCCGCGGTGGGTGCCGCCACAATCACGCCCATCGCGCTCTTGACCTCCATCAGGGCAGTCACATTCAGCACGATGTGGTTGAGCAACCCCCCGTCAAGGAGACTGCCTTCCTGCATTCGCGTCTGGAATCTTCCGCACTGATGACCGAGAATCCGATCCCTATAGGTAGTGCCGGAGATGCCCTGCTTTACCGAGGCACGAAGGATCTGCACGATTTGGATCGCGCGATCTATCACCGCATCGCCGGAGAGATTCCCACGTTGGCTCTCGTACTGCACCGCCAACTCCCAGGGCGGCAAGTTCCGCCCATCGTCGAGACGGAGCATCTGCTCACACGTAGAGAAGGGGACCGATATTCCCCTCCGCGACCGAACCGGCAGAACGGGCCTCAGCCGTCTGACGCATCGCACATCGCCATCGGAACAACATTCAGCAATCTCGGGGTCCTCGATGAACCGTTGGGCTTTGACTTGCAGGAGGACCCCATCGGCGGACGGATGGAGCACAATGTCGTCCACGCCGATCCTCGCCGCGAGTCGGCTCGCTGCATCTCCCGGCTGGCCGGCGATCCAGATCAGGGTCTCCCAGTAATCGCCGAAGAGAGAGAGGGGAATGCCGTCGATCTCTGTGATCTCGATCATGCCTCCACCGGTCGAAATACCCGTCAAGACGTGCCGTTGCCACCGAGCGCCGACAGCGATGCGATATGTGTTCGGATGGTCGAAACCGAAATCGCCGGTCACGATCTCGATCTTCACACCGCTGTCGCGAATCGTCCTGATCGACTCCGGAAGACGTTCATCCACCGCGTCCCAGCCTAGAATGCCGGCGAACAGGCCCATGTCCGAACCTTGGCTCTCATGGGTGGTGGCAAGCGAGCCATTCTGATCGAACGAGACAGTCACTTCCTCGACATCGCCTGCCGCGAGGTCTCTCGCGAGCCAGCCGAGGCGCAGCGCCGCCGCGCAATGGGAACTCGAAGGCCCCCGCATGATCGGGCCAAGCACGTCATTGAAGATGCTCGGAAACATATTGCCACAACTCAGGAGGAGCGTCCAAGCTTGCGGTGTGAGTGTCGGCTCGGGCTTTTCTTGCCGTCCACGAGGGTCAACAACCGGCCCAACACGCGTTCCTGGGATTGAATGTGTTCTGCCAGCGCCAGACGTGCGCGAGTCCACGCACGGGCGATCAATGCATTGAGAATCCGATTGTGTTGCTCCGCCATTTCGGCCACTACCGAGGTCTCCGGGGCGGCATAATCGAAGAGGGTCCGATAGTATGTCGCCACATACTGGCGAAAGAAGTCCCGAATATAATGGTTGCCTGACTTCTCAATGATGTACTCATGAAGACGGTTATCGGGTGCGGCCGTACCGTCGGATTGGTTGGCGGCCAGCATTTGCACGAGGTGCTCCCGGACCAAATGGGGTCTGGCGAGATCCAGCGCCTTGAGTTCCAGGGTTTCCCGCACTTGCAAGTAGGCCTGCATGTCCGCCAGGTTCAGCGGCCGGACCCGCCATCCGCGTCGCGGGATATGCTCGATGAGACCGGCGCCGGCGAAGCGGCTGAAGGTGGATCGGATGACCGAGCGTCCGGTGCTGTGCTTTTGGGCCAGTGCCTCCTCGCGCAGGTAGGTGGCGGTGCCGCTGAGGCTGGCCAACATGACTTCTTTGATCAGGATGCGATCCCAGTCGTCGGACTTCAAGGGAATGGCTACCGGCTCGTACGAGCCCTTGATGCCCACCTTTTCCGGGTTGATCTCGATGCGTCCATTGTTCTCTTTCTTGCGAATCAGGCCTTCCTGGATCAACGTGTCGAGGGCGCTTCGTACCGGGGCAAAACTCACGCCATAGTGTCGCGATAAACTGGCCAATGTAAGATGGTGGGGAAGACTTTGGCCGGACTGAATTCGCCGTCGAAGGTCTTCTTCAACGTAGTGCGTCAGTGTTTTTACGGGTTTGTCCATTGCTCAGACATCTTTCCCACGTTGGCTTGGGACCGGTTCGGACGTTGCGGATCCTGCCAACCATACAGAATAGCCTCGGCCTGCATCGCTACACGGGCAATCCGTGTACTGGTGTCGAGCGAGCCCGCACAGGAATGGTACCGTTTCGACGTTTCGATGGGCCGCATATTCCATCCTATTATAATCGCATGTTGCGGCTGTCAAGAAGTGTTTTACTCGCTTTCAACCTGGCCCCCGGCACAAATTCTCTTGTACACAATATCACAAACTGCTATGATCCAGGTTGTTGGCTTGGGTTGCGTGTGAGTGCCGACGGGTGTTCTCCGAAGATCGTCGTGGAGGTTTGCAGGTCGACTTGCCGTAACCGACGAAGACGGAGTCTGCGCAAAGAGAAAGAGAATGTGTGCAGGGAAGCGAACATGATACAATGTACGTTCTTCTGTGCTTGGGATTCGGAATGGTCGTTGGGCTGTTTTTCGTTCGTGAAATGAATTCAGCAACGGGGAGTTGATTTATTATGAAGCACCTCTGGAAGGGGGTCATGGCGGCTTTGGTCACGCCGATGACCGACGCCGAAGAGCTGGACTTGGATCGGCTCGAGGAGATCGTCGAGTATTTGATCGCCAACGGGGTGCAGGGTCTGGCGCCGCTGGGCAGCACGGGGGAGTACTATGCCCTGACGGGCATCGAACGCCAGGCGGTCGTGCGGGCCACGGTGGCGGCGGCGGCCGGACGCGTTCCGGTGGTAGTCGGCTCCAATGCCGGCAGCACGCGGGAGGTCGTTGCCTATGCCCGCCAGGCCGAGGCATTGGGGGCCGATGGGGTGCTGCTGGGAGCCCCATACTACTCGTTGCCGGGGGCCGAGGAGTTGTTGGAGCACTTCCGGGCCGTGGACGAGGCGCTCGGCATCCCGATCATGTTGTACAACTATCCAGGCCGTACAGGGGTGGATATGACGCCGGTGCTCATCGAACGGCTGGCGGAATTGCCCAACGTGCGGTATGTCAAGGAGAGCACGGGAGACTTGACGCGGGTGGGCGAGATTCTCCGCCGGACGGGGGGGCGGATAGGGGTGTTCTGCGGGTGCGACACGCTGGCGTTGGAGAGCCTGCAGGAGGGGGCGGTCGGTTGGGTGGGAGGCGTGGTGAACGTCCTGCCGCGCGAACACGTACGATTATTCGAGCTGGCGTGTGAGCGGCGGGATCGGGCGGGGGCCGAGCAGTTGTACGATCGTATGCGCCCCGTGCTCTCGATGATGGAGGACGAGGGCAAATACACACAGTTCGTGAAGGCCGGTTGTGCGTTGGTGGGCCACCCGGTGGGTCCTCCCCGACGGCCACTGTTGCCGCCGAGGCCGGAGGACCTCCGACGTCTGAACCAAAAGCTCAGTGCCTTGGGAATGGCGGCCGCTCCTGCGTTGGATGGTTGGTCGGGCGGAGGACATCTTCGTCGTGACCCAAGCCGGCTGCGAGAGCCTGAACAAGCTTCCTGAAGGACTCGACTGGAGGTAGCCATGTCGTGCACTCGATCCCAACCGCTGCTAATGGCGATCGAGAAGAAGTTGTCACATCCTGCAATGAGGAATCGGCACAATGACGGATCGTCCCATCCCGAGATCCACCGATCTCAAGCGACGTGAGTTCCTTCGGGCGGTTTGCGGCGGCGCTGCGGCGTTCGCACTGCACGGAGCGGTCGGCCGGTGCGCCCGTGCGACTGGCGGGCGGCGGGCCGCCAGACGGAACATCGTCTTCATTCTCAGCGACGATCATCGCTACGATTTCATGGGGTTTATGGAACGGGCTCCGGCCTTCCTGGAGACCCCCGCGATGGATCGCATGGCCGCTCGAGGCGCGCACGTGGTCAACGCGTTTGTCAGCACATCGCTGTGCTCGCCGAGCCGGGCCTCGATCCTCACCGGCCAATACATGCACCACCATCACATCGAAGACAATCAACGGCCCGAGCCCGAGGGCACGGTGTTCTTTCCCCGCTACATGCAGCAGGCCGGCTATCAGACAGCGTTCGTCGGCAAGTGGCACATGGGACACGAGCAGGACGACCCACGGCCCGGATTCGATCATTGGGTCAGTTTCAAGGGGCAGGGAGTCTACTTCGATCCGGAACTCAACGTCAACGGCCAGCGAAAGAAGTTCCAGGGCTATACGACCGACATTCTCACCGACCACGCGCTGGACTGGCTCAGGAAGGGAAGAGACACGTCACGGTCATTCTTCCTGTACCTTTCGCACAAGGCGGTTCACTATCCGTTCCAGCCCGCCAAGCGGCACGAAGGTCGCTACGCGAAAAGCGAGGTGAAACGCCCCGAGACCATGGCCAACACCGAGCAGAACTACCTCACCCAGTCCCACTGGATTCGTGAACGCCGCTACAGCATCCACGGGGTCGATCACATGGAGACCGGTCCATACGACAATGATCCCGTCCCCTCGTTCGACGATCTGTATCGCGGGTATTGCGAGACGTTGTACGGGCTCGACGAGAACATCGGGCGAGTTTTGGACTATCTCGATGAGGCCGGGCTGAGCCGGTCCACCCTTGTGGTCTACATGGGGGACAACGGCTTTGCGCTCGGCGAGCACGGCTTCTACGACAAGCGGGACGCCTTTGAGGAATCGATTCGCGTGCCGATGCTTGCCTATGCGCCGGGCCTGATCGAGCCGGGGACGAGGATCACGCAAATGGTGCAGAATATCGACATCGCTCCGACTCTGTTGGATGCCGCCGGCATCGAGACGCCCCCATCGGCAAAGATGGACGGTCGGTCGTTTTTTCCATTCCTGTCCGGCGGTTCAACCCCCTGGCGGGACCACATCCTCTATGAGTATCACTGGGAGTGGAACTTCCCTGCCACGCCGACCGTGTTCGCCATTCGCACCGAACGATACAAGTATGTCTTCTACCACGGGGTCTGGGACCGCGATGGATTCTATGATCTGCAGACCGATCCGCGTGAGCGATATAACCTGATCGATGTTCCCTCCTGTCAGGACCAGATCCGGACACTCCAAGAGAAGCTCTTCGATGAACTCGAAGCCAGCGGCGGGCTGAACATACGGGTCCAACGTCCCTTGGGCGAACGGTTGGATCAACGAAAGAACAGACGCTGAGCCTGCATGACGCGTGATGCGGCAGGATACCCCGACGTGCCCAGGGGCCTCGACAACCGCGATTTGCCCATGTCTTCGTAGGGCTTCACTTTGTGGCTTGATGCTCCGATGCAGGCGTGGAATTGCAGCGATTTTGTGGGTCCAGGATAAAGGAGAAGCCATGACGATTTCTTTCCCTCTGGAGCGATCGGCCGTCGAGAAGGCCGCACGCGAACTGTCATTTCGGACTCGGGCCTTCATCGACGGTCAATTCCGCGATGCGGCCTCCGGAAAGACCTACACATCCATCAATCCGGCCACGGGCAAGCCCTTGGCCCAGATCGCCGCGTGCGACGTCCCCGATGTGGATGCCGCGGTGAAAGCCGCTCGTCGGGCCTTTCAGAAAGGGCGGTGGGCTCGGTGTTCCGCGTCTCATCGCAAGCATGTCATGCTGAAGTTTGCCGATCTCGTGGAACAGAACCTGGCGGAACTGGCCCTGCTGGACTGTCTCGATGCCGGCAAGCCGATCAACGACTGCATGACGATGGATTTGCCCGACACCGTTCACTGTTTCCGCTGGCACGCCGAGGCGATCGACAAGGAATATGAACGCCTCTCGCCCACGGGGCCCGACAGCGTGGCGATGATCGTGCGTGAACCGCTGGGTGTCGTGGGGGCGATTCTGCCCTGGAATTTTCCGATCCAGATGGCCGCTTGGAAGCTTGGCCCGATTCTGGCGACGGGTAACAGCGTCGTGGTGAAACCCGCCCGCCAGACCTCGCTTAGCGTGCTGCGCCTGGCGGAACTGGCGGCCGAGGCGGGCATTCCCGAGGGGGTGGTCAACGTGGTGCCCGGAAACGGCTCGGTCATCGGCGCGGCCCTGTGCAGGCATATGGATGTGGACGCGGTAGCCTTCACCGGCTCGACGGAGGTGGGCCGTCAGCTCCTGGAATACTCCGCGCAGTCGAACCTCAAGCGAATCGTGCTGGAGCTGGGGGGCAAGAACCCCCAGGTCGTCCTGGAGAGCGCCGGCGACCTTGATCACGTCGCAAGTCAGGCCGTCAGTTGCGTGTTTTGGAACATGGGGGAGAACTGCAGCTCGGGTTCCCGCCTGATTGTCCATCGTAAGCTCAAGGACGCTCTGCTGACACGAATGTTGGATGTCGCCCGCGAATGGATTGTCGGCAACCCCCTGGACCCTGCCACACGCATCGGACCGATGATCGAAGAGAGCCACATGAACAAGGTTCTGGAGTATATCGAGAGCGGCAAGCAGCAGGGGGCGAAGCTGGTGCTCGGCGGAAAGCGTGTCCTTCCGGAGACCGGCGGTTATTTCGTTGCGGCCACGATCTTCGACGAGGTGCATCCCGAGATGCGGATTGCCCGCGAGGAGATCTTCGGGCCGGTCCTTTCCGTCTTTACCTGCGACACCGACGAACAGGCGATCTCGCTGGCCAACGACACAACGTACGGCCTGACAGCCTCGGTGTACACGCAAAATGTGGGTGCCGCGCACCGCGCCGCCCGGGCGCTCCGCGCCGGGACCGTGTCGGTCAACTGCTTCTCGGAGGGGGACGTGACAACGCCCTTCGGGGGCTTCAAGCAGTCCGGCTTCTTTGGACGCGACAAGTCGATCTTCGCGCACCACCAATACACCGAGCTCAAGACCATCTGGATGCAATTGGACACGAAGTAAACTGAGACGCCGCACGAGTCGAACAGTCTGCCGGAACAAAGGGTGGCCGCATGATCTATCTGGTTTGTATTTTCGCGTACCTCCTGCTGTTGGCAGGGATCGGGATTCGTCAGTCGCGTCGTGTCAAGAGCGAAGAAGATTTCACGGTCGCCGGCCGGTCGCTCTCGCCGTGGGTTATGGTCTGTACCATGCTGGCCGTGTGGATCGGCACCGGCTCGATCGTCGGCAATGCCGAGCAGACCTACAAGACTGGGATGGCTGCGTTGATCCTGCCGATTGGCACGTTCTTCGGCATGATTCTCTTGTCGCTGATCGCCAGTCGGGCGAGGAATATCGAGGCCACCAGCGTTCCAGGGATTATCCAGAGTTGTTTCGGCAACACCGCGCGAGGTTTGGCGATGCTCAGCTTGATCATCGCCTACATGGTGATCGTGAGTTATCAGTTCAACGCCGGCGGCGCTGTGCTGGAGGTAATAGCGGGCGACAAACCACCGGTGATCGTCTCTTCGGGAGACCAACTGACCCGGCGGCAGCTTCTCAAGGGCCGCTTGGTCTTTGCGCCGGAGGAGGATTGGGCCGGCAGCACGAGTCTGACTCTGGTTACGGATTCCGGGCCGAGCGCAGCGACCTTGGAATGGCCTGTCCATGTCGTGGTGTCCGACGACCTGAAGGCCGCGAAACAGGACGCTGAGAAAGCCGGACGCGGTACGGCGGTCAAACGCAGTGGTTCTGCCCGCTTGTATCTGAATGCCGACCTCCTGTCCGGGTCTCAGTACACCGTTGCGAGTGTCCCGGATCATGGAACACTTACGCTGGTCGAGCCCATCCTCACGGCCAGGACGGCAACTCTGATTGCCGCCATCTGCATCGTCGTCTACACCATGCTGGCGGGTCTGATGAGCCTGGCCTCGATGGATATCCTCAACGGCAGCGCGATCATGCTGACCATGGTGATCGCTTTGCCGGTGTACTGGTTCAAAGCGGGGGGGGGGAATGGGATGGAGGCCGCCTTCGCCGCCATGGGCGACCGAACGCACCATATGCAGTTCTGGGGGGTCTACTCGAAAGCGGACCTGATCAACTATATCCTTCCTGTCTTCCTTCTCGTTCTGGGTGACGCCAACCAGTATCAGCGCATCTTCGCCAGTCGGAATGCCAAAGGGGCAAAGACCGCGGTCACTGTTATGATCTTCGTGGCCTTCGCGATCGAGTTGCTGATTATCGCCTGCGCCTGGATCGTGGCCAGCATGACGCCGGACCCCGAAAACGGCAAGTACATTCTCATCTATGCGGCCAAGCACTACCTGGCCCTGCCCATAGGATGTCTCTTCATGGTGACGGTTGTGGCCATTATCTTTTCTACCGCCAACTCTTTCTTGCACGTCTCGGCATCCACAGCGATCACTGATGTATATCTGGCTTACATCAATCCGAAGGCGGGGCAGAAGTGTCTTCTCTTTCTCAGCCGGCTGATGGTTGTCGTTTTTGGCCTGATCGCCTTTTTCGTGACGCTGATGTTCGCGGAGACGACCGGTTTCTTTCGCAAGGCCTTATATGCCTTCACCATCTACGGTTCCTCGATCACGCCGACGTTGGTGGCGGCCATCGTCTGGAAGCGTGCCACCACGGCAGGGGCCGTGGCGTCGATCCTTACGGGGACCGTGGTGAGCCTGGTCTGGAGCGAGGCGGATTTCATCCATCGGCTTCTGCCGCCGGCCGCTTCCGGACTCGATGCGGTGCTGCCGGCGCTTCTGGCTTCGGTCACGTGTCTGGTCGTCGTCAGCCTGCTGACCAAGAAGAGGATTTGTCCGAAGGATGCGACGTTCACGCGGGCGGTCTGATTCTTCAGAAAGGAACGGACTTATGAACTGTCTCAGAATCACCCTGGTCTATGCATTCATCGGCATCTGTGCCGGCATCGGTGGGGCAGACGAGCCGGAATCGACCTCTGGCGAGACCCCGCGGCGCGGCGCCGGGGACAGGCCCGTGAAGGTCTTCATCCTGGCAGGGCAATCCAATATGGAGGGCCACGGCCAGATCCCCAGTCTCGATCACCTGGGCGACCATCCGGAATACGGTCATCTGCTCAGGCTCTTGAAGCGTGACGACGGTTCCTGGGCGGTCCGTGACGATGTTACCATCTCCTATCGGTCACAGCGACGAAAGGAGCCCAACGGGCCGCTCACCCTCGGTTGGGGGGCCTCGGCCAACGAGATCGGTCCGGAGCTGATGTTCGGTACGATCATGGGCGAACTCTATGACGAGCACGTCCTGCTGATCAAGACCGCCTGGGGCGGCAAGGATGTGTACTGTGATTTTCGATCGCCCAGTGCTGGGGATCCGACCGAGGACGAAGCCGCTCTGTTGAAAAAACAAGCATCCGGCGGCACGGGTCGTGAGATGGGATTGTACTACCGCAAGATGGTTGCGGAAATCAAGGAGTGCCTGGACCACATCGGGGACGTCGTTCCAGGGTACCATGGACAGGGTTATAAGATCGCGGGGATGGCTTGGTTCCAGGGCTGGAACGATTTCTGCCAGTGGCCCACCCGCGTGGAGGATCGGTGGGTGGGTCTGGGAGTCATCGAAAGTTATCCTCGCAATCTCGCAGCCATGTTTCGCGACTTGCGCAAGGATCTCGATGCGCCCGACATGCCGATCGTCATCGGGGAATTGGGAGTTGGCGGGCACGAGATGACCAGGAGGGCGGAAAACCCCAGGGATCGCGAGGCGGTCGCCATGGTGAAATTCCGCCAGGCGCAGCGGGCGGTGGCCCAGGACGCATCGCTAAAGAATGTCACGTTCGTGCCGACGCTGGATTTCTGGGATGTACGCCTGGATGAGTTGCGCGTCATGGCAGACAACTACCAGCGAGTCAAGAAGGAGAAGGGTATCCAGGACACTCCCGACAACATGTTGCCGACCAAGGCATTGAACGAAGAATACCGGCGTTTGGGAGGCCACTGGTACTGCCATTATAACGGTTCGGCTGCAACCTACTCGTTGATCGGCTACGCCTTGGCCAAGGCATTGCGGGCCGACTCCAGGTTGGCCATGACGCCGCCGATGGGGTGGAACAGTTGGAATGCGTTCGAGAAGAACATCAACGAAAAGCAGATTCAGGAGATTGCCGATGCGATGGTGAGCTCGGGTATGCGGGACGCGGGCTACACGTACCTTGTCCTCGACGACGCCTGGATGGCGAGCAAGCGGGACGAGAACGGCCGCCTTGTCGCGGACCCCGACAAATTCCCCAGCGGCATGAAAGCCATAGGCGACTACATCCACAGCAAGGGATTGAAGTTCGGCATCTATCAGGATCGGGGGAAGATGACCTGCCAGCAGTTGCCGGGGAGCCTGGGGTTTGAGCGAATCGACATGGAAACTTTTGCCGAATGGGGGGTAGACTACATCAAGATGGACAGTTGCTTCGCCGAGAGCAACGGGCGAATGAGCGAGGAGGACTATGCGCTCTTCCGCAAGGGGATCGAGGCGACGGGACGACCTATCGTGTTGAGCATTTCTGATTTCGGGAATGCCGCCTGGGCGTGGGGCGGCAAGGAATTTGCCCAACTATGGAGGACGTCGAACGATATTTATCCCTGGATGGGCTCGATCTACGGCTGTGCGGAAACGTCGGCCGGCGACCGGGCCATTCATCCGGCCTTCAACGGACTCTGGCAGTTTGCGGGACCGGGCCACTGGAACGATCCGGACATGCTGCAGGTTGGTAACCTCAAGGACATGGCAGAGGACCGGCGTGAGGTCGCCGACCGGGCGCACTTCAGCCTCTGGTGTATGCTTGCCGCTCCCCTGATGGCCGGTAACGACCTGCGTACGATGAGCGATCAGACTCGCAGGATCCTGACGGCGCCCGAACCGATCGCGGTGAATCAGGACCCCCGTGGCATTCAGGCATACAGGATTGTCAATGAGAACGGCCGTGAGGTGTACAACAAACCCCTGGCCGATGGGACCACCGCTGTGCTGCTTCTCAATAAGCGACGGGAGAAGGCCGACATCACGGTGCAATGGGACCAGATCGGTCTTGCGGGGAGCCAACCGGTGCGGGATCTCTGGGCTCGCGAGGACCTGGGCGACATCGAAAACTCGTTCACGGCCCACGGCCTCAACGAGCACGAGCACCGAATGATCAAGGTCGGCAGGCCGGGACCACCGCTGCCTGCGCCTGCGCCGGTGCCGCCTGAGAAGTACACGGTCACTCGCAAGGGTCGGACCTATCTGAGCGACCTGTACTACATCTGGAAGTCGGGCAACGCGCCCGTGTACGACGCGACGTTTGGCGGCGAACCGATCCAGATCGCCGATCGCACCTTCGACAAGGGCCTCGGCGCCAAGGGCAAGTGTGCAGTGATGTTCAAGGTCAACAGCCGCGCCGACCGATTCCGGGCCACGGTGGCAATGGATGCGACCGCTCCGGAAGACGCCAAGGGACGGTTCCGCGTGCAGAACGGGGACTTCTTCAGCAATAAGGTCCTGTGGGACAGCCGCGACATGACGAAAGACACGCCCCCGAAGGAAATCGACATCGCATTGAAGGATGTCCAGTGCCTGATGCTGGTCTTCGATGGGAAGAACGCTTTGGGCAACTGGGCGGACGCCTACGTGATCCGTGAAACTGTCGGCGATTAGAACAGAGATGCCGGCTCGCACCCACATCAGAAGGAGGCCATCATGAATAAGAAGGCATTGCTCACGGTCTTGACTCTCATTGCGCTGGGCCGGATGTGTGAAGGGCAGGAGAGGAGAACGACGCCGGAAGACACGCAGCCAGGAGTCGTGACGTCAAGTTCTCGAGGTTTGCACGGCTACATCGGCTACAGTGCGACGCGGCCATCCGATCCGGCTGAATACGGGGCAGGGATGGGATTTTACTCAGCGGTCTGGCCTCTGATTCGCGAGCCGCTTGCTGGTTTTCAGATCGGTCTGGCGGGTACGTGGATCACGCCGGACAACCGCGACAACAAGGACAAGCCCCTGGCTCCCGTCGGCACGCGTGCACGCGACAACTGGCCCGAACGAGGCCCGACCTATTCGAGCGTGTTTCAGACTTTGGAAGGGGGCTTGGGCTATTGGGCGCGGAACCACTTTCGCTACGGGCCGCCCAAATTCAGCATGAATGCGACGCCGCAATGTTACGACTATGAGATTGGATCGCCCGGGTGGAGCTTCTTCTACCACGATGAGGCCCTGCCCGACAACCGTCTGGGAATTGCCCAGTTGAGCAACCGGGTGCTCATTCCGCCCGACGCCCTGCCATTTCAGGGCAATCCAAACGGCAAGTTCCTTGGGTATGCCTACATGGCTTTGCCTTTCACCGAACCGACCCCAGGCGACTTGCCGACGGGCGATCAGAGCTGGACTCTCTTTCTCAGTGCAGCGAATTTCAAAGGTCCTTTGGCCTACTACATCCCTGAGACATGGAGCAAGATCGCCAAACTGTTCAACTATCCGTTTATCTACGGACGGGGACTGGACACTCGACCGGGGCTTTCAAGTGGTGGCGCCATGGAGATCAATACCGTCCCGTGCTTCCTTTCGAAAGACGCCAAGGGCGACGTCTATTCCAAGATCCCCAAGTTGTTTTTTCCGGTAAACGACAAGGGAGAGGCCCGACTGGTCCAGGACGTCAGGTACTATTCCAAGGCGGCTTTGTACGATGCCTTCAAGGCGTGGCGGGATGGGGGGCCCCCGTGCTCCGGCCGCTTCGACGAAAAGGGGGTTTGGAAGTCCAACTTGAGTACCAGAATGCCCGGCTTCAACCAGGCGGGCAAGAGGATCAATGGGGTTGAGAGGGTGTTCACGACCAGGGTGTTCGAGGACAACATCTGGGGTGTGCAGTGGTTGCCCAACGATGCCTACCCGGATGGACGTTTTCCGCAGTATTTCAAGTACCAGGGTAATGAACTCGTCGTTGTTTCCGAAGCGGAAGTGCCCGAGGAAACGAATCTTCTGACCAAGGAGTTCCGCCTGGCCAAACCGGGCCCCGCCTATACTTCGCCTGCGGGCGGGGCTTGGACGAATCCCGGGCCCTCACGCGGCCCCTACAAGGTCAAGCTCGCCGATGGTTCGGTGGCGACATACCATTGGTATCGATTCGTCGACCAGCCTTCGTTCCAGCAGTATGACTATAGTCCCGAGAAGAAGGCCAAGCTCCAGGCCCTCGTCGAGAAGATCCACGCGGCGTGGCCCATTGACCGGGACTACATGGCGCCGCCCACCCGTGGCGAACTGGCCGCGCTGGATCCGGCTCTCTTCGTCACTCCTCCGGCGGGCCTGGAAGTGGGATACGTGCCGATCGTAACCCGCCAGGAAGCGGCGCAAGACGAAAGCTGAACACCTCGACACAAAGTCAAAAGTGCGAAACCCACGCGGAAGGACACGCCATGAACAGTTCATCACCACAAGGGGCTGCACACAAGAGCCTGGTCCCCCTGATCTGCACGCTGGCCGTTTCAAGTCCCCTCTGGGCTCAGGGGGCCGCTCCTGTGCTGCATTGGAGTTTCGATCGCGTGGCGGACGCGAACGTACCGGAGTGTGTTACTGGCGGCGCAGATACAGTCACAGGCAAGTTCCGATTGATCGATGGCGTCAGAGGCAAGGCGATCGTCATGGACGGCTACACCACCTGCATCCATCGCAAGGCCCAGCAAGTCCCGAATCTTGAGCGGGGCTTCACCATCGAAGCCTGGATTGCCTTGGGCGCCTATCCATGGAACTGGGCGCCGATCGCTGCTCAGGAGAACACCGTCAGTATGAACAGCAACCGGGACAAATTGAGTTGGCCGGACGATATTGCCGCCGACTCGCCCAGGGAGGGTTTCTTTTTCGGGGTGGGCCCACAGGGTCATCTGGGGTTGCACCTCGGCGCCGACGGCTGGCGCGTGTGCAAAACCGAGCGGAGCATATCGCTTCGAGCCTGGACGCATGTCGCCGCGTCGTATACGCCGAAACGGGGGATCGTTCTCTACATCAATGGCGAGCAGGCCGCTCGCATGGATTGTGAAGGCGTCTTCTCGATGGCCGCTGGAGAAGACCTCCGGATGGCGATGGCTCGCCAGAAGATCGAGCCGTCCCACCCCGTCCGGGCTTTCGCGACGCTGCCCTGCTGGTACGCACTGGATGGAGTGCTTGACGAATTGAAGATCTACGATGTGTGTCTGGACGACAAGGCAATTGCCGAAAGTTCCAAGGCGTTGCAGCCGGCCTTGGCTCCGGATCTGCCACGGAGACTGATGCCTTCGGGGCCTCCCGGTCCCGGCAAGTTTGGCGCTTCCTACGTGAACCTCTCCTACCATCCCGAATGGGATGCCCTCTGGCGTGTTTCTTCCGATCCGGACATCGTGGTCCAGTTCGACGATTCGCCGATCCGGGTCGTCTTCTGGCGAGGCACACGGTACAGTCCTGCCTGGGTCATGGAGAACGACCTGTGGATGGCGGACCAGAGCATCGAGAACTTCAATGGGCGGGACGGCTGCATCGAGCATATGCTGGACTACTATTGCCGATTCTCGCACGTGCGGATCATCGAGAACACGCCCGCTCGCGTAGTGGTGCACTGGCGCTACTGTCCCACCTCGGCCAACGGCAATCACTCCCAGGTCAACCCCGTCTCAGGGTGGGAAGACTGGGTGGATGAGTATTACACGTTCTATCCTGACCAAGTGGGCGTGCGCAAAGTCGTTCTTCACACGGACGGAGAGGCCCTATGGCCCGAGGAGGTCATCGGACTTTGCCAGCCGGGCCAGAGGCCTGAAGACGTCGTGGACCTGTCGGCCCTGACGCTGGTGAATCTCCGCGGCCAAGCCCACACCTACACCTGGGCGGAACGTTCGCCCGTCATCCGCAAGAAGGGCCGCTGGGAACGCGGCGGCTACATCGATTTCGGCGATGCCCCGGGCGAGAGTCCCAACATCATGATGGTCAACTTCAAGTCCACGTACAAGCCGTTCCAGATCTTCGAGCTGGACTGCAACTTCAGCGTCTTTGCCCACGAGCATCGCAAGGAAGTGTCGCACTTTCCCTGGTGGAACCACTGGCCTGCGGCGTTGATTCCGTCCGATGGCCGCTATTGCCAGGCGGCCGATCGTCCTTCGCATTTCTCGCTGGCCTGGGCCACTCCAAATCCCCATCGGGGGGAGAACAATACGTATTACTGGACCTGGATCTATGGTGCGACGCGGGATGATCCACGAACTCTGGCCCCTCTGGCCAAGTCCTGGGTGCAGCCTCCCGAGCTGAGTCTTGTCTCCGGCGGCGCAAGCAGTCGGTACGACTCGACCCAACGATGCTATGTCGTCTCTCGTGTGAAAGGCGCAGAGCAGGGCAAGCTGGAGGCTACACTGAAAGCGGATTCCGAGCATCCGGTAGTCAATCCCTCGCTGGTCATCCAGGATTGGGGGGATCGTCCGGCACATCTGATCGTGAACAACGAAAGGATGATTCCGGGCAGCGATTTTCGCACAGGCTACGTTCGCAGAGTCAACGACTACGACCTTGTGCTCTGGCTCAGGATGAAATCCGATCGACCGATCACAATCACCCTCAGCACGGCTCCATAGCCGATGACGTAGGATCGACGAGCCGTCCGAGGAGAGTACACGTGACTGACAAGAGATCTGTTCCCTCGCATGCTTCGAAGGAAACCGTTATGAGAATGAGTATCTTGTTCACGATGATGATCCTCGTAGCACTGTCCTGGACGTGTCAAGCCCAGGAGAAGTCGGCCAACCAGGAGCCTCCCAAGCCCGGCGTCGTCACGCTGCATTTCCAGGGTTTGCACGGTTATATTGGCTTTGGCCACGAGAAGCTCCCGGCCGAGGGCGGCTACAACGCGGGCATGGGCTTCTACGCCGCCGTCTGGTCGCTGGTGGATCAACCGCTGGCCAACTTTCAAATCGGTCTGCCCAGCTCGTGGATTCAGCCGGACAACTCCGACAACAAGGACAAGCCGCTCGCACCGGAAGGCACACTGGCCCGCACGTGGAAGGAACGGGGTCCCACGTGGGAGAGCGTGTTCCAAACCGTGGAAGGCGGGCTGGGTTACTGGGCCCGCACCCATTTCCGCTACGGCCCGCCCAAGTTCAGCATGAATGCCACGCCGCAATGCTACGATTACGAGATCGGCTCTCCCGGCTGGTCGTTTTTCTACGACAACGAGGCGCTGCCGGATAACCGTTTAGGCATCGCCCAGCTCAGCAACAGGCTCCTGATCCCGCCCGATGCGCTCCCGTTCCAGGGAAATCCCAATGGCGAATTCTTGGGTTACACCTGGATGGCGCTGCCGTTCACCGATCCGACGACGGGCGATCCGCCCACGGGAGACCAGAGCTGGACCTGCTTTCTGAGTGCGGCCAACTTCAAAGGTCCTATCGCCTATTACATCCCGGAAACTTGGAGCAAGATCGGCAAACTGTTCAACTATCCCTTCATTTATGGACGCGGGCTCGACGCACGTCCCGGCATCATGGGCGGCGGCGCGATGGAAATCAACACCGTCCCTCGCTTCGACGCCAGGGACGCGCAAGGCAGGACATACTCGAAGTTGCCGAAGCTGCAATTCCCCGTGGACGAACAGGGACGCGCTTTCCTGGTGCAGGATGTGACCTATTACTCCAAGGCGGCACTGTATGACGGTTTCAAGGCCTGGCGGGACGGGGGGCCTGCTTGCTCCGGGCGATTCGATGAGAAAGGCGCCTGGAAACCCAGGCTGAAATCCCAGCCGACACGCTACGACCAGGCCGGCAAGATAATCACCGGGGTCGAACGCGTTTTTGAGAACAAGATCTTCGAAGGGAATATCTGGGGTCTGCAGTGGTTGCCCAATGCTCCCAGCCCCAAGGGTCTCTTTCCACAATACTGCGTGCATGTCGGGGAGGAGCGCGTCGTCGTAGCTCCGGACGAGGTGCCGACGGAAACCGGGCTCTTGGGTCAGGAGTTCAAGTTGGCCGGTCCGGGTGTCCCCTATACGTCGCCGACTACCGGCGCGTGGAGTCGGCCGGGTCCCCAAAGCGGTCCCTTCACTTCCAAGCTTACGGATGGTTCCCTGGTGACTTACTCGTGGTATCGGTTTGTGGACCAACCTTCCTTCCAGCAGTACGATTATAGTCCCGAGAAGAAGGCCAAGCTGCAGGCCCTCGTGGAAAAGATCCACGCCGAGTGGCCGGTGGATCGCGACTATATGCTGCCGCCCGGCCGCGGAAGACTGGTGAGCCTCGATCCCGGCTTGTTCGTGACTCCGCCCAAGGGTATGGAGGTGGGCTATGTGCCCATCGTGACTCGCCAGGAGAAAGCGCCCTGAGGGAATTGCAGACGGAAAGTCCTGGGATCCGTTGTGATACGGGAGGACGTGTCTTGGAGTCTGCTCCCCCCTAGTATCGCTGCATTGGCAAGGGCTTCGCCGAAGAACCTCGGCGACTACTGGCATTCTCGGGTCGAGGATTTCGAGGCCGGTAACCCCTGGTCGAAATACCGCGCGGACATTGATATACTTAGCCTGCGCCTGTTGCAGAAGGCCGTCGTGGACCTGACGCCCCTGTTGCACTTCTGGGTACGTTGCCCCCGGGTCTTTGCCCGCCAACCTCCAGGGAGTCCGGAACGACAGAAACGAACCCACCGGGGCGAGAATCTGCCGCGGGCTTTGCGCCCGCGCGGTGAAACGACAAACAGGAGTCTGCATAAATGAACGTAGTTATGATCGTCCCCACGGGGATCGGATGTGAGATCGGCGGCCATTGCGGCGACGGGAATGCGGCCGCACGTTTGCTGGGCGCCTGCTGTGAGACCTTGGTGCTGCATCCCAACGTGGTGAACGCCTCGGACATCAACGAGATGCCCCCGAACGCGCTGTATGTCGAGGGCAATCATTTGGACCGATTCCTGCAAGGCAAGCTCTTCCTGCAGAAGGTCAAGTCGAACAAGGTGCTGGTGGTCGTCAACAAGGCGGACTACCAGTCCATCAACGCTGTCTCGGCCGCCCGCGCCACGCTTGGTCTCGATGCGGAGATCCTGGAACTGAAGGTGCCGCTCCAATTGATTGCCCGCATGGAAAACGGGATCGCTACGGGGGACGTCGTCCACTGGAAGGAGTTGGTGGCGCAGGTCAAGGATCTTGAGTATGACGCATTGGGCATCGCCACCCCCATCACCATCGACAGTGAGACACTGGCCACCTATTGGCGCGTCGGGGGCGTCAATCCGGTGGGTGGAGTTGAGGCTCTTGCCACAAGGTTGATTGGCGAGGCGTTGGACAAACCGTGCGCCCATGGGCCGGTGGACTATGCGCTGAACGGGTTCAAGGAAGTGGTGGACCCGAGAATCGCTGTGGAAATCATCACCGAGAACTTCATTCACTGCCTGCTGAAAGGACTGCACAAAGCCCCGCGGCTCAGTCGCGAGAGTGGCATGAGCTGCCGGGACATTGACTGCATGGTCTCTCCGTACGGCTGTTTCGGCACACCGCACCAGGCCTGTCTCGATGGGAACATCCCGGTGATCGTAGTGCGCGAGAACAAGAGCTGTCTCAACCATCCCGAACACCCGAAATTCATCTACGTCGAGAACTACATCGAGGCGGCCGGTATGATCATGGCCATGAAGGCGGGCGTTCATCCGTCGTCGGTGCGCAGGCCGCTGGCCTACACTGCGGTGAGAAGAACGGTATAGTGCGACCGGACAAATCCGACATCGTTTGGTAACTGCAGAATCGCAACCCCATGATGACGCGATTGATTTGGATTGTGCTGGCCGTATTGCTGATGTCCGCAGTGCAAGCCGCGGAACATTTCTGGGATGAGATACCACGATCCCCCAGCACCACGGTGCCGTCGGAAGTTCTGGATGGCTACTGGAACGGTCAGTTTCAAAGAGTCAATCGCGAAGTGGCCGGCGCACAAAACGCCCGGCTGGTGTTTTTCGGGGATTCGATTACCTGGTATTGGTCCCTTGGGGATGCCACAGGGCGGGAGGTATGGGAGGATCAATTCGCTCCCTACAACCCCATTAACATGGGAAACTCCGGAGACATCACCCCGGTCATGCTTTACCGCATCACCCGCGGCAATCTCGATTTCCCCGATGGACAACATCCCAGAGTCGCCGTGTTGTTGTGCGGCATCAACAATTTCGGCGTGACGCAAAGCGCCGGCGGCAGGGAGAAATGGGACTTGGGTATGGACTGTCCGCCTGAGGACGTCGCCCATGCCCAAAGGGCAATCGCCCAGGTTTTCCGTCGCCGCCTGCCCCACACCCGCCTCATTATGATGGCGTTGCTGCCGGTGGCCGACCCTGCCAAGTGGGAGAGGTGCCGGCGCGTCAACGCGATCAACGCCGGTCTCGCATGTGATCCCAACGAGGTGGCCTTTGTCGATCTGCAAGACCGTTTCCTTCTGCCCGATGGCACCATCAACCGCGCATTGTATGCCGATGGCATCCACCTGAGCACGCTGGGGTACCGGGAATGGGCGAAAGGCATCGCCCCTCTCATCGAGGAATTCATGAAGGCTCCACCGCTGGCGCCGGTCAAAATCATGCTGATCGGCGGCTCTGTCACCGAAGGTCTCGATTCGAGCACTTCCTACAGGCGATATCTGGATGGCATGTTGCGGAGGAGCGGACATTTGATCGATTTTGTGGGAAGTCGCAACAGACACAACAACGACCGGACGAAACCGGATAGCTATCAATTCGACCCGGATCACGAGGGGCATTGGGACAGAGACTCGGCCTGGATCGCGGAGAACATGCCTCGTTTCTTGAACCGCAACGTGCCTGACGTGGCCGTGATTTGTCTCGGCGCCGAGGACATCGCTGCAAACCATGCAGCCGCCGACCCTTTGACCGACGGAATTGTCCGAAACATCAAGCGGGTGATCGAAGCCCTGCGTTCAAGAAACCGAGACGTCAGAATCGTAGTCGCGAAGGTCCTTCCCACGAGGGGGAAGGAAGAAGCCACCGATCTGCTCAACAAGAAGATCCTTTTGTTGGCCCGTTCGCCTGTACCCGCCCTGCAACCAGTGGTTGTCGCTGAAATCGATCGGGGCTTTGACAGCAACCAGGATATGGACAGCGGCGACGGATTGCCCAACGCGGAGGGAGCCAGGAAGATCGCCGTGACACTGGCGGAAGCGATTGATCCCTTGCTCGGACCTGCCCGCTGAGAAAGTCGGTCTGCGGCCGATCGGCGGCATCGACTGCCGCTCGTGTGTGCCTGGATAAAGGGCGAGATGGAGACTGGTCGGGATTAGGATGGAATTATGACAAATCTCACGATGAAAACCGCAGTGAATCTCATGGCGTTGGCGCTTCTCGCGTTGTCGAACCACAGCCCCTGTCAGGCCGCAGAAACCGTCACCACCGGGCCGACTGCAAGCGCCTCCGCCGTGGCCGTACTTCAGGACGGCGACGCAAGTGTGACGTTGTCCAACGGAATGGTGACTCTTCGCATAGATACGCAGAAACGCGCCATCACATTAACTGAAAGCCAGACCGGCGAGTTACTGCTTGCCGACGGATGGATGGCGGCGGATGGCTGGGGTGGGGAATTGGGAAAGACGGCCAAGAAGGACGACCTCAAGAATTGGACGATCTCGCTCACGGTAGAGCCGGTTGACGATGCTTTCGGCAGAGGCCAGCGCGCGGTGCTGGCTATGACCGACCCGAAACGGGCGGCATTGCCGATGTACCTCTTCAGTTACTCCCTCTACGAAAACACCGGTGCGGTGTTTATGGGATTCGGCCTGCGTAACCACACGGACCGCGATGTGCGTTTGATGATCGCTGCGCCGATGATCGGGGCGAAGCTGATGCCTGGCGCCACGTGTGAGAACTTTCTGACGCTGAACGGTGCGGCGGGAGCAGAGGCGACTCATATAAAGCGCGGGCCGGAACGGACCTCGCCGAACAGCCTGATGCTGACCTTCACCGTGCAGGGCCGGTGGCGTTCGGTTGTCTGGGGCGGGCTGTGCTACAAGGAATTCGCCAAGTACGCGTCGATCAACAACAGCGGCCTTGGGTTCAACGCGCAGGATCCGGTGGGGCGGTTGGTGGATGCCGGGAAGACGTATTGGGCGGACGACACGTTCTACCTGGACGTCACGACGACAGACCCTTTCGTGGCTTTGGAAAAGTACGGGCGGGCGATGCGGCTGGCGAATCATGCCAAACCGAATGTGTATGACTTCCCGGTGTTGTGCGGCTGGGGCGTCGGTGCACTCAGCGGACTGCCGGGTGTGAACGATTCCAAGAAACTGGTGGGGGAACTGGAGGCCGCACAGAAGGCGGGGGTGACCAAGTACACCAAGGTGGCTGTCCGGCTGGAGCCGGATTCGTATTGTTATAAAGATGGCAACACGGAACAAGGCTGGTGGGACGACGCCCACTGGTCCCAGTTCGGGCATCTTGTGCCGCCCTACGAAACCTTCGCCAAGTGGTGCAAAGCAATCAATGAACGCGACGGCATTCCGTACACCTATTTTCAGGTCGGGATGCCATCGGACGATTATGCGAGGGCATTCCCCGGCCACATGCTCTTCAACGACATCAGCCGCCTGCAAGTCAAGCATTCCCATCATCAGCCGCTGGTGAGTTATGATTACACCGACCCGGAATTCCAGAAGCACATGCGGGATGTCTGGAGCCGGCTGCGCAAGGATGGAGTACGCGGGATCAAGTTCGACTACCCGGAAACCGGCTGGCGGCCGGAGGGCGGGTTTGAGGACCGCCATGCCACCACGGCCTCCGCCTATCGCGAATCGTTCCGGCTGTGCCGCGAAGGGCTGGGGCCTGATGCGCTGATAGATGAGCGGAATCTTGGCGAGTCCGGGCGGCCGTGCTTAGATCTGACCGCGGGTTTGGTGGACACGCAGCGCAATTGGTATGATTCCAACAAGTTCGTTCCGAGCATGGTCACGATAGGTGGGTTGCGCTGGTACAAGAATCGTACCGTATTCAATTACTACCCCGACAGCAAAACCGTGCATGACTGCTCGAAGGAGATCCGCCGGTCCATGCTGACGATGGTGTACTTGACCAGCGGGCGCATTGATTTGGCTACGTCGTTCACGCTGTTCACACCGGAGATCGTCCACGATTTCACGCGTATCTATCCCGCTTACCGCGAGCCGTTCACGGCCCGGCCGCTGGACGCCTTCACCGGCGTGGTGGATCCCCAAGTGTATGACCTGGAGTTGACGCCGCAGTGGCATCAAGTGGCGCTGTTCAATACAGGGAGCAAGAGCGACAAGGTGGTGGTGCCGTTGAGCGGCGACCGGGTGACAACAGGCGCGATCGGGTTGGACGCGGCCGCGGTCTATTACGTTTACGATTTCTGGGACGATTCGCTGGTGGGGAAGTTCCCCGGAACGGCAACGGTGGAGAAGACGCTGGAGCCTTCCGCCTGCGCGATGCTCTCGGTCCGCGAAGCACTGCCGCATCCGCAAGTTCTGTCCACCAACCGTCACGTCTTGCAGGGCTGGGTGGATCTTGCCAACGTGAAGTGGGATGCTGCGAACAGACAACTCACCGGCACCGCCAAAGTGATTGGGGGAGAGACCTATCGCATCACGCTAGCGCTGAACGGTTACACGACAGAGACGGCCGAAGCCGACGGGGTTGCGATCCAGGTCACGCCTCGTACGGGGGACGAGCCGCTGGCGGAAGTATCCTTGAGGACGGAGCAAAACCACGATGTGTCATGGAAGGTGGTCTTCCGGAGGACACAACGATGACATCGTCCCGCCTGGCGCAATAGCCACGAAACACGCCCTTCTGACCTTCCTCATCGCCCTGTGGCTCGAACCGACAATCGGTGGAAATCCGGTGCCTTCTGGCGCGGCGACGTGTGGCCACCTACCCACTTCCAAATCGCCGGCGGACTGGCTGCCTATGGACACAGGGAACTCGCCGCCGACATCTGTGACAAGACCATTGCCAACGCCATCCAGAACGGGATCAGCGAACATTACGATTCTGTCACCGGCAAGGCCTTTGGGTACTGCATGAGCAGTACGCTGGTCACGAGGATGCTCGACGGATTAGCGAAGAAGCACAAATTGAGACTGCGCGGCAAGGAAACCCGCCCCGAACTGATAAGGTAAGCCACTATGAACAGCACGCACAAACCGGACGAGACAGTAGTGTATTCGATGAAATTCCACGCCGTTCTGTTCATACTGGTCTTCGCACTGGCGAACGGGCTGGCGGCTTCCGAGCAGGTCGCGCCGCAGCTCCTCGGGAATCGCTTCCTGACCTTCAATACCGTCGTCCGCGTGCGGCAGATCGAAGTCACCCGCGACACCGCCCACGGCCCGGACGAATCGAGCGTCCACACGCCTGCGGAGGCCCGCATCTTCCGCGAGGCCATTGCAGACGCATGGCCCGGTGCGTGCATCACGTGGGCGTTCAGTTGGAAAGCCCTCCACGACGAGCTCGAGTCGTACCGCCAGTTGCGGGATCTGGTCGTGTCCTATCACAAGAAGTTCGGCGACGAGATCACCTTCATCCCCGGCGCCTACTTCGCCAACATGTACAACACCCGCGAGCAGGTGAACCGCGACCTCCACGAGGGCCTCCAGCGGGTTTCCGAAATCGTCGGCGACGGCTACCGCCCCAAGAGCGTGGTCGCCGGATTCCTCTCTGCCGCAAACCTTCGCTACCTTGCCGAAGAGGAAGGCATCCACGTCTGCCAGGGCAACATCTGGAGCCAATACGCCGTCGATAACGGCGACGGCGAAGGATCGATCTGTTACCCCTACTATCCGTCGCGCGAGCACTTCTGCAAACCCGCCCGCGGCAAGGACGATTTCATCGATTGTGTCAACCTCGACGGTTGGACGGTCGACTTTCTCTGCGCCCGCATCCCCGGCGCGCGGACGGTGAACGGCGAGCGCTGGCGCAGCCGCCAGGGCGTCGGCCCGATCGAGACACTGCTCGACATGGGCACCGAACGCGGTCTTGAGGCCATGCTCGCCACCACCGCCGCCCATTTCGACGACGGCTTTTCACGCAACGGTTTCGCCTGGGTGACCTGTGGCTGGGAGATGAGCCTGGTCGAAGCCCGCAAGATCTATGGCTATGGCGGTCGCAACGGCATGGAAGGCCTGCGTCTCTGGCTTATGGAAATCCGCAAACGCTGGCCCGACACCCGACTCATCACCCAGGGACAGTTCGGCGAACTCTGGCGTGCGCAGTTCAAGAACAACGATGAAATCAACTATCGTTTCGTCTACCGCGGCTGCGGCATCCGCGCCTCGGAAGCCGACAAGGAAATCCGCTGGTTCATGAACAAGGACTTTCGTCTGGCCCTCCTGCGGAACTGGAAGGAGAACCTCCCCGAAAAGGTCATCGACTTCCCCCGCTACGACCTGCCCGCCACCGAACCCGCCGACCCCGAACCCGGCAACCACTCCCGTAACTGGAGCCTGCTGGGGCGCATCAATCAGAAGCAAACCCGTCCGCAAGACCAGCCGATTCCCATCGCCGGTCTCACCGAGGAGGAGCGCGCGCTCATCCGCTCTCATTACCCCGAACTGGTAGAGTCCCCATGAACCGCAAAGCGTCCCCCAGGCAATTCAGCAACACAGGAAAGACCAGAAAGGGATAGATGTCATGAAACGGAGAACCTTTCTTTCGATTGCTACGCAGGCCGTGGCCGCCCAGACGGTCTTGCCTTCGTTCGCCATTGGCAAACCAGGTCCGTCCGCGAACAGCAAACTGAACATCGCTTTCATCGGCTCCGGCGGCTGGATTGCCCGGCAACCTTACGAGCAGGGGTGCAGCGAGGAGAATCTCGTCGCCTTCTGCGATGTGGACCGCGACCAATGTGCGGAAAACATGAAGAACTGGCGAACCACGCAGCCTTTCTTCGAAGATTTTCGCGTGATGCTTGACAAGATGTACAAGGAGATTGACGCAGTCGTGGTCTCCACGCCCGACCATACGCACTTCGCAGCCACCCTGGCGGCAATGGAACGGGGCATCCACGTCTACACTCAGAAACCGCTGACGCACAACATCTGGCAGGCCAGAACTTTGGTCAAAGCCAAGGAGTACTACAAGGTGGTCACCCAGATGGGCAATCAGGGACATGCGGGGGCTTCGATTCGTCAGTCGGTCGAAGCCTACCGGGCCGGTGTGATCGGAGAGGTAAGCGAGGTCTTTGCCCGCAACAGCGGTCCCGACATGGGCGGCGAACATTTCGCAAACCCTGCGACGATGCCGCCTCCCGTGTCCCCGATTCCCGCGAGTCTAGCCTGGGACCTCTGGCTTGGACCTGCAGCCAAACGGGATTTCTATCGCGATTACCTCCCCTATAAAATGGAGGGCCTTTTACGACTTTGGCTCGGGTATCCTGGGCGACTGGGGATGTCACACCTTTGACACACCGGTTTGGGCACTCGAACTTGATCCGCCCGATGTGGTGGAGTGCCTGGAGCGCAAGACCTCGTTGGAGGGCGTCATTCCGGCCGGCAGCCGGATCAAGTATCACTTTCCTGCCAATGCGAAGCGCGGCCCGGTTATGCTGCACTGGTTCGACGGCCCGCAGGATTGGTCGAAGGTCGGTCGCATAGACCGGTTCGGGGCCGATCACGCCGCCTATCTGGGGCGCGCCTGCTGGATGGTCGGCGATAAAGGCCTGATCGGCTGCGATACGCATGCTGGATCGTCCACCATCCTGCCCGTTGAAGTGCGTAAGGAGTGGCAGGCGAAGCCGCCCGTCGAGTCCATCCCCCGCGTCAATGGCGGCCCCTTCCGCGAGTGGTTGAATGCGATCAAGCAGACCGGTCCGGAACCGGGATCGAACTTCACCTACTCGGCCAAGCTGACTGAGATCATTCTTCTGGGGGTGCTGGCGCAACGTTTCAACACCCGCATCGAATGGGACGCCAAGGCCGGTTGCATCACCAACCACCCCGAGCTGAACGCTTTCGTCAAAGAGCCGACCCGAAAGGGCTGGGAATACGGCGAGGATCTCTGGAGGGATGGATAGTGAATCTGCAACTTATAAACCGAGCCACCACCATATGTTGGTTGTCGGCGCTGTTTTGTATCGCCGGCCAACCGGCCCAAGCGGCCGAGGAAAACCGACCCAAGGCCTGGACCGATCCGAATGTCACCCGACAGGAGGATCCGGAACTCGTCAAGGATTTCACGACTTCGGCCCCGATCAGCAAGCCTTTGGATGGTCCCGAAGGTCCTGTCTTTCTCCAAGACCACGGCAATCCAGTGGTGTTTCGCAACATCTGGATCGTGTCCGGCAAGTCGTCCACACAATCAAGGAAAGGCTCGATAATGAAACGCAGAATAAACAAGCGACTCGGCCGCCTCACGAACATCAAGCCCCAAACTCACTTGAAACCGAAAGTCGCTCATCTGCTATTCTGTCTTCATCTTGGCTTCGGAGTGAATTGTCTCGCGGCGTCCGAGCCGGCAAATACCTTGCCCGCCGAGCAAGGACGCCCCGCCATTGTGCCTGGAGCCACCGAGTTAAGCCCGTCGCGCTCCCAGTATTTCTCGTGGATCAACAACCGCAACGAAGGTTCCACCGAGGCGCAGACTCTGGTCAACCTGGAGTTCTTCAAGTGGCTCCATGATGAGTATGGGATGCATCTCGACATCTACGCATTCGACGCCGGCAACATTGACGGCCCGCAATACTATGGCCGCATGGACAGCGACAAGTTCAAGACGCAGTTCCCGCGCGGCTTCGCGCCGATCTACGAACTCGCGAAGAGCTTTGGATGTCGCCTCGGCGTCTGGCTCGGGCCGGATGGATTTGGCGACACGCCGGCCGAAGAACAGGCGCGCATCAACATGCTCACCGGCCTGTGCCGCAATTATGAGTTCGCCCTGTTCAAGATGGACGCGGTGTGCGGCCAGTTGCGGCCGGAAAAGCAAGAGGCCTTCGCACGCCTTATGACCGAGTGCCGGGAATACAGCCCGGATCTGATTCTGCTGAACCACCGGCTCAAGCTGGGCACCGCTCAAGATTACGCCACCACCTTCCTGTGGCAGGGGGCCGAGACGTACATTGATGTTCACATGGCCAATTGGAGCCGCGCCGGAACTCATAACCGCGTGCAGGCGATCTCCCGCGGTCTGGTGCCCGACCTGAAGCGATTAACCGAGGATTGCGGCGTCTGCTTGTCATCCTGTCTCGATTACTGGGAGGACGACCTGATCCTGCAAGCGTTCAACCGCTGCTTGATTCTCGCCCCGCAGCTTTACGGCAATCCCTGGTTCTTGCGAGACGATGAGTTTCCTCGGCTGGCCCGCATCTTCAACCTGCACCAGCGATATCGCGACATCATGGTGAAAGGGATAGTCCTCGACGCGGAGCGCTATGGCCCGCTGGCCGTCGGGCGTGGCAATGAAGCAACCCGCCTCGTCACGCTGCGCAACCTCGGCTGGGAACCCGTCGTCCGCCGGCTGAAACTCGATGCCTCCATCGGCTTCACCGCCGACGGTCCTGTCGAGGTGCGGCAGCTCCATCCCGGCGAGCGAATCTTGGGCACCTTCAAGCCTGGCGACGAGGTTGCCGTTGAAGTTCTCCCGTTCCGCAGTTGTCTGCTGTTGGTGGATGCCAAACAGACTGGCGGTATCGGGCTGCGCGGCTGCGACTACGAGGTCGTCCGCGATGTTCCGGGCAAGGATGTTGTCATCCGAATGCTCGGCCCCGCTGGAACGACTTCGGAGGTGTCGTTGGTTTCCAACGGAAGAGCGTTTCGGCAGGCGACCATTGACGGCCGGCCGATGCCCGAGCTTCCGGCAGGCAAGACGGTTCGCATCCAATTCCCGGGCGAACCGGACGTTGCGCCGTGGCACCGGCGCATTGGCGTGCCGATCGTGTGCGCGGTTCCTGCCGATGCCGAAGGGTTGTTTGAGAGCAGTTGCTTCGCCGGCGACAATGATCCGCTGGAGCTCCGCTCCTTGCGCCGCTCCGGCCCGAGCAAAATCCCGCAGGTGCAGAAAGCCCGCCAGGCCTTCCTGGATCAGCCCATCATCATGCAGGAAGGCATGCTCCCGGGATACCTCTTCGACGGGAATCCGGACACATTCTGCGACCTCCTGAAGACGCGGGCTCGCGACCCCGGGAGCCGTTATCTGCGGCTGGATTTGGGCAAGGCCACGCGGCTTGACCATGTTCTCCTTGAAGCGCCCGCCACCGGCGTGTTGCGGTATGCCACCGTCGCGCCCACCAACCACGCGGAGGTGTCGGTGGATCTCAAGACGTGGACGCCAGCCCGTCTGGCGCAGGAGGGACGCAACATCCGGATCGAATGCGACCCAACGCAGCCGTTTCGCTATCTGCGAACCGACCTTGTCCCCGACAAGCTGGTCGAGATTCGCGGTTTCTCGGAAGGGAAGGAACTCGACCGCGGCGGCTGGCGCGCGTCCTGGTTGTTCCCTCGCTTTCAGAAGGTGTGCAAGGCATGGTCGTTGCCTTTCTCTCTCGATGCGGCAGCGCCTGGGAGTTATCTTACCGTCGCCTGCAACGGCGTCCATGGCCGCGAAGGCGCCTGGGTCGCTCTTCGGGTGGACGGTCGTTGGGTCGGCGCTCCGCAGCGCGCTCCGTCCTATCCCGTGAACCCTTGGGAGTATCCGGTCAGTCAGACCGACCGCAACTACAGTTACTTCGTTCCCGTGAGCCGGGACATGTGGGGCAAAGCCTGTGAAGTCGTCGTGCTGGCCTTTGACCCGAAGAACGTTGAATTCAAACCGGATGTCTGGCTGACCGCCTATCCAGTCCCATATCAGGAAAAGACCCTGACCTTGTCGAATGAAATCAAATGAAAACAACTTGCTTCACTCCTTCTCTTGAAGATCCAAACAGGAAAGGAGTTTCACCATGAAGCGACGAACTTTCCTCAAGACTGCGGGCCTGACTGCTCTCAGCGCCTGTTTACCCCATCCAATTGGCCAAGTCCTTCCCGCCCGCGCTGCGGAATCCCGTCTCCCGGCCAGCGGACCGCTCTCGGGTCGGCGGATTCTCACCTTCAACTCGGTCATTCGGGTGAACCAGATCGAGGTCACCCGCACCCGCAACGAGGGGTTCGACGAGTATGACCGCCACACGCCGGAGAACATCAAGGCGCTGAGGGCGGCGTTTGCGGCGGGCTGGCCGGGGGCGCCGATGACCTGGGCGTTGAGTTGGCGGGCCTTGGAAGACTCGCGGCCCAACTACCAGGCCGCCCGCCGTCTGGTGCGCGAATTCCACGATCAGTATGGCGACGACGTGACGTTCATCCCCGGCGCCTATTTCGCCAACATGTATAACTCTCGCGAACAAGTGAACCGCGACATCCACGAGGCGCTGGCCAAGGTGAGCGATCTCATGGGCGGCGGGTTTCGTCCGAAGAGTCTGGTGGCCGGTTTCCTCTCGGCGGCCAACCAGAAATACCTGGCCGAGCAGGAGGATATTCACGTCTGCCAAGGCAACATCTGGAGTCAGTTCGGCATTGATAACGGCGACGGCGACGGCTCCATCAGCTATCCCTATTACCCGTCCACCGAGCACTTCTGCAAACCCGCCCAAGGGCGGGAGGATTTCATCGATTGCGTGAATTTGGACGGCTGGACCGTGGACTTCCTCTCCGCACGTCGGCTCGGCCTGGGCAAATACAAGGTGGGCGAGAAAGAGAAGGGTTACAACAGCCGGTTCGGTGTCGGGCCCATTGAGACCATCGGTTGGTACGGTCCGGAGAAAGGCCTGCAGCAGATGCTGTCCTGCACGGCGGCGCACTTCGACGCCGGCTACAAGCTCAACCAGTGGGCGTGGGTGACCAATTGCTGGGAAATCTCGCTCGTGCCACAGGTCAAGAACCTGCCGGTGCTCACCCGTTGGCTCGAGGGCATCCGCAGCCGCTGGCCCAATGCCGAATGCCTCACCCAGGGCGAATTCGGGGAGCTATGGCGACGGCACCATCCCGACAACGCCCATCTGGACTACCGTTTTGTTCAGCGGGGCACCGGTTTGGGATGCAGCGATGCCAACCTCGAAATCCGCTGGTTCATGAACCGCCAGTTCCGTCTGGCGCTGCTGCATGATTGGGAGAAGTCATCGCCGGAAACCGTGATCGATTTCACCCGCTATGATTTGCCCGCCCGTGAACCGCAGGACCTGAGCCGCAACTGGAGCCTGATGGGGCGGATCAATCAAAAGCAAACCCGTCCGCAAGACCAACCTTGTCCCCTGGCGGCCTTGCCGGAAGATGACCGGGCCCTGATCCGATCGGTACTTCCCGAGCTGGGCGTTTGAAGTCATCGACACCCATACACCCAATCATAGGACAACCATAGATCCATGAAGGACCATCAACCTACCCGGTGTTCACGAGCGGTCCGGCGGACTCCGTCCGTTTCTGCTCGTTGCTTTTGCACTGCAAAGGGATCTCTTGCCGAGCAGTGAAATTGGCTCCGCTGCTTCCGTGGCGGCGAATCCTGCCGGGAGTTGGATTCCGCTCCTAGGGGAGGGTCCCGGTGGCAAGACGCGGCCCGTCTACGTCAGTGTCCCGCCGCTTGTGCAATCAGGCCTTTTCGGGCCGGTTCAGATTATCGCGCCTGGAGATTAGCCTACGTCATCCGCCAGAATGAAGATAATGTCGGACGTGGGTGGCGTCGCGGCGTTTGCGGCACTGGCTGTGGCGAGAAGCGCCACAGCCAGAATCGCGGGTGTCATCGCTTGGTGTTCTCCTGCCTGGTATTTGCCGGCCGCTGCTCAACGAGGGTCTTGCGGGCGAGTTCGATAAAGCCGTCGGTTTGACGCTGCCAGATCCGTTCGAGTTCCCGGACCTTGTCGGGCATCTTTGCGGCCAGATCGATCTGCTCGGCGCGGTCAGTGCTCATGTCGTAGAGTTCCCAAGGGTCGTCCTTGGCTGCAACCAACTTCCAATTGCCCACACGAACGGCGCGATTGCCCTCGTGCAACCACCAAAGGTTTTCGTGGAGAACCACTCCATCCTTGGCGAAGGCAGGAACCAGGCTTCGCCCGGGCGCCTCGGGGATTGGTTCACCCTTCCACTCATTCGGTTTCTGGACGTCGGCCAGTTCAAGCGCGGTTGGCACGAAATCAATGACATGCCCTGGCGTGTGACGTAGTTCGCCCTTGGCTGCTATGCCTGCCGGCCAGTGCACGATGAGCGGTGTGCTGATTCCGCCTTCGTGAACCCAGCTCTTGTGGCGGCGGAAGGGGGTGTTGCAGGCGCTGGAAAATCCCGGGCCAAGACAAAGGTAGCTTTTTTCGCTGCCGGGTGATGCGGCGGGGTCGTGCCCGCCGTCGCGCACCATGATCTCGGCGCTGGCGCCGTTGTCGGATGCGAAGAAGATGATGGTGTTTTCAAAGGCGTTCATAGCCTTGAGTTGTGCAATGATGCGTCCGATTTCTTGATCCATTCGGTCCACCATGGCGGCATGGATGGCCATTTTGGTCGCTTGGAAGCGGCGTTGCTCCGTAGTAAGCTCGCTCCACGGGAGGGGACGGTTCACCTCGCCGGGACCGAGCTTCTTGATCGCGTCCGGGAAGGCATAGGGAGGGCCGACGTTGGGTTCGAGCGCCGAAAGAGTCGTGTTGACGATGCCCATTTCCTTTTGGCGGTCGAAACGCGCCTGGCGCATCACCTCCCAGCCGGCGAGGTATTGGTCGCGATACTTCGCGATGTCCTGCGGGAGCGCGTGCAATGGAAAGTGCGGCGCGATAAATGCGACAAAGTGAAAGAACGGCCGGTCTGCGTAGTTCGCCGCATGATCCTTCAAGCAGTCGACGGCATGATCCGCGATCGCGATGCTGGCGTAATACCCTTTCTCGTCGGTCGGTGGCGTAATGGGCCTGTCGTCAATCGTATTGCCCGCGGCGCTGAAATAGTTTCCCTGGTTGTTCATGTTGAGGGAGCGGTCGAATCCGCCGTCGAGCACCTTGCCGTCGATGTGCCATTTGCCGCTGTGGTAGCAGCGGTAGCCGGCGGGCTTGAGGAAATCCGGCAGCAATCGGGCCCACGGTTGTCGAACGCCTTGGTTGCCGCCGGGAAGGCCAGGCAAGGCGTCGCGGTGAATCTGCTGCGCATAGTAGCCCGTGAGCAGCGCGCCTCGCGAGGGCCAGCAGCGCGTGGTGTTGTAGAATTGGGTGAAACGCAGGCCGTCGCGGGCGAGGGAGTCGAGGTTAGGAGTCGCGATTTCACCGCCGTAGCAACCTATGTCGGAATACCCAAGGTCGTCGGCGAGAATGAAAACAATGTTGGGTTTCGCAGCAGGATTGGCCGGGTGCGGTCGCTGCGGTCTCGCGGCGTTGACGCCCGGAGTCTCCGGCTGGCCAACGGCGGCGCCGGAAACGCATACTGTCCCCGTCATCGCAATGCAAATCAGGCAGCACAGAATGTTCCGCCCCAATTGACTCTTTGCCTTGAACACCGTGGCTACTGCGACATCACCGATATGCCATAGGACGGTTCTGCTCTCGACTCCGGCGAGTGTCTTCATCGCTGTGTGCATATTGGCTGTCCTTTCATTGTATCGATCCATTGTACAACCGCAGATCAGTCCATTGGAAGTATCCTCTGTAGAATCGCCGCGTCCAGCTCGATTTTGGGGTCGAAACGCGGCGAGGCCACATAACGACACAGACTGAACAGAAGCTGCCTGGCCTCCGGCCTATCCTGCAAGGCGGGCAGGTCGATCGCACAGACCAGCAGTTTGCCCTTTCCCACTTTCGTCTCGAACAGCAGGCCCAGCTTGTGGTTCCTGGCGAAGTTGTCGATTACCTGCACGATGGGTCGGTAGCCCGGCGGGGTCGCATCGAGGATCATCGGCCGCGAGTTCTTCACCAGGTGCCACCACTGCCAATTGGTATGAAGCTCCGTTGGAAAGAACGCCAGCGCCGGGTGGGTGGGGTCGCAGAGAATGCCGAGTGTCCCCGGCGGCGGAGCAAGGCCTCGCTTCAAGGCACTTTGAGCGAACATCGGCGACCAGAAGTCGGTCTGAAACGCCCCCGGGACGCTGTGCGGCAGCGTGTCGAGGTTCGGCAGCAAGAGGACCTTGCCTCCGGCGGCGAGGTGTTGTTGCGTCCCGGCGTCCGCGAAGCTTCGAGTGACCTGCACGCCCCTCGGTGCGCGGGTGTCGACCTTCGAGGGATAGACCCAGATCGGGTACTCGTTGCGATACGGCGTTCCCTCGATCGCCAGCGTGATCGTCAACTTCTGCGGCGCCGCAACTTCGCCCAACGGCAGCGCGAACATGTCAACTTCGAAGACGCTTCCCTGCTTGATGGTGACCGGGCCCAGTTCACCTGATGCCCTCGTCTTACGGTTGCTGTCTGTGACCGTCCATGTGACCGTCGCCTCGGGGAGATCTGCGGGACCGTAGTGGGCCACCTCCACCCGACCGAAAAACGTCTCGTCGGTCGTCCAGCTATACTGCTTCATCCTCAGCAGTGGCACTGTCTCGCAGCAGAACTGTCGCCACTGCTCAGGGGCGATGATCCCCTTGGATTCCATGAACACGTTGAGCATGCCGACCAGGGCCGTTTCCTGCCCAGGGAAGTCCTGGATGTCGAGCAGTTGGAAACCGCCCATATCCGGCGTCCGCAGGGCCGCCTCGATATCCTCTCGGTAGCAGATGGCCGACAGGGCTCCCGAGGCGCGCACGAAGTCATGCGCCTGATCGAGCATCCCGGCTTCCTGAAGCCGCTCCCGGAAAATTTCGTAATTCCGTGCCCGGACCGCGCCGGTGAACTTGGGGATGTCGCGGTAATCTGGATAGACCTGGAACTGTCCGGTCTCATGTCCGATCAATGGCACCGGGACTCCACGGATCGATTCCCTGTAATCAACCATCGTGGAAGGCGGACGCGATTCGATATGGGGATTCGGAAAACTGTGGGTCGCAAACGAGCCGCGAAGCGGGCGCGCATCCTTCTCCACTTTGGCGATCACCCAGAAGTCGTCGCCCTCGGCCAGGCTCGGCGCCCAGTGCATGTTGTTTGATCCCTGGGCGTAGAGACGACGCGGGTCAGTCTGCTGGAAGTGGGCGACCAGGTCGAACATGGCCTCGCAGCGGCCCAACTCGTTGCCGAGGGTGTACATGACGAATGAGGGGTGGTTGCCGAAGTGCTGAAAGATCAATTCGCTCTCCCGCTTACCGTAGTCATAGAGCGTCACTTCGGTTTCGGTGCTTTCCACATCCAGCCGGTCAATGTTGTGATAGGCTGCCTCTTTGTCTTCCGGGGCGTTGAACGCGCTGCGCTTGTTCGGCAACTCCGCCTGGAAATACATCCCGAGTTCGTCGGCCGCTTCGAACGCCGCCTGGGGCGGGCACCAGGAGTGAAAACGGACGTGGTTGAGGCCCCAGTCCTTGAGGATCGACAGCACCTGCCGCCAGCGGGCCTTGTCCATGGGTGGATATCCCGTCAGCGGGTAGAAGCAGCAATCGATCCGGCCTCGCAAGAACACGTCTCTGCCGTTGATTCTCAAGTGGTTGCGCTCCCTGGTGAAATCGCGCAGGCCGAAGTTGACCGACCGCCGATCGCGATACGACTCTCCATCAGCCGTGACCTCGAGCGCCAAGTCGAGGCGCAGCAAGGCCGGCTGGAACTCGTCCCACAGAGGGACGTCGTCGCCCGGTTGGTAGATGAACTCGATGACGGTTTGACGCTCGGAAGCCCGCACATTGATTGATTGGGTCGCGAAGGTCGCGGGCTCGGCGACATTGTAGCTCGCGCAGCGGACTAGGACCTGTCCCGCCGCCGGCCGGCCCGTGATATTGCCGAGTGTCGCACGAACGACCGCCTGCTTCCTGGCCGCGTCGGGGTAGATCTGCACGTCCTGGAGCCAGACCGGATCGGTGGCATGCAGTTCCATTCTGCCGATGATGCCGTTCCAGTTCGTCTGTGTCCGCTCATCCACCGCATGGGATGGACCGACCGGCGGCAATCTGGCGTTGTCGACCAGCACTGTAATGGTATGCCGCCCCGGCGTCATTGCCTTGCTCACGTCGAAAACCTGTGGAGCGCTGAGTGTGTCTTCCCAGCCGCAAAACGTCTCGTCGATCCACACCCGCGTATTCTTGCTCCGCTCCAGCAACAGCGTGATGCGTTTGCCGGCCCAGGAGCCTGGAACCATCACCTCACGCTGATACCAGGCCGGCCCTTTCCAGTACCAGAGGCGGGAAAGTCGATCCACGCATTGCTCATTCTTGAAGATCCCCTTGTGATTTTCATCGGTCGTGCCGGGCAGCCGGATCGTGTCGGCCAATTTGCAGGCAAACCACTGTTGTTCGACGCCCAAGTTGTTCGGGTCCAGAGCGAACCGCCACGTCCCAGCCAGCGGGATCATCCACTGCTTCGCCAGGCTCTCACCACTGGGAGATGCCACAGCCCCGTGCAAAACCACAGCTCTCCAGAAAAGACAGGTGAGCAGAACCGCGACACGGCCAGCAGTTTGAGCAAACGTGCAGGTGGTCAATCTCACAGGTGAGTCTCCGTAGGGGCCTATCTGATTGTGTATCCCTCTCAATAGCCGAGTTTGCCCCAGACGCCCCGCTGGGCCCAGTGTAGGTCCTCGCTATCCGGATGCTGTTCGTGATACCCAGCGCCGGTCCAGGGGAGGCGGGCCATCGTGATGGTTCGCGGGTCGGTCCATTTCCGGTACTCTGCATGCCCATCGACGAAGGAGAAGGTACTGCCCATCCCGTGCCGGATGGGAACACAGTCCCACCACCGCTCCTGGTCGTAATAGATGGTCCAACTCCCCGGACTCAGACGCCCTTCGTCCAGGAACACAAGGCGCTGGCCGGGTTGGCGAATGTCCGACCGATTCTTGATATACACCTCTTTCGGCATGTTGCCAAAATCATGGCCGTTCATCGCATCCACGATCGCATAGGTCCCCCATTGGCCGCGTTCGCCCGTCGGGCATTTGAAGATCTTGGGGGATGAGACATACCGGTAGAGAGCTCCCCGCTCAAAGGTCTGCTGTGCTTCCTGAGACGAAGCGTAATCGGAAGGAACCCAGACCCAGGGGTTTGTTCCCCAACCCACGTGCCCGTTGACAATCCGACCATTGAAATCGTCTGCATACATTCCCCAGGCGATCTGCAGTTGCTTGAGGTTGCTCATACAAGACACCCGCTTGCCCTGTTCCCGAGCCTTCTGCAGAGCCGGCATCAGGATCGCCATGAGAACAGCAATTACGGCGATCACTACGAGCAATTCTATCAGCGTGAAGCCGCCCAGGCGGATGCGTCTGTGCCATAGCATTCGTGCTCTCCTTCGACACCGATGATCATTCCCTATGTGTAGACAGTATTCTGCCCTATCCGGCCGCGCTGTCGAGTCACGCTGCACTGAGACTTAGGGGCCTGTGCCCATTCCATCGGCACAGGCCCCTCTTGCGAAGGTGCGCTGATCCTGGTCAAGGCGCGGGAACGGAGAATCCCAAGCTGCCGTTGGTGCCGGGCCCTGACAGCCGAATGTCGTCGATCAGGATCTTGCCTGCACCGCCGATCCCGTTGATACGATCGAACCCGATGCTCAACGTCCTGACACTGCCGACATTCAGACCCGTCAGATCGATCTGCCACATCTGCCATTGCGCCACCGTTAGATTGGCGGCCTCGCCATCATAGGGGATCTTGGTGTTGTTGATCTTGACGTACATCTGCTGGGCTACGTTGGCGGAATCGCCATAGAACCACACCGTCAGGGTTTTGATACCGTGCTTCGTCCAATCCTGCGGGCTGTCGAAGGTTCGTTTGGCCTCCGAATAGGTCGCCGTGGTGTTGTTATACTCAAACGGCATGGACTGCCTGCCGCCATGCACGATCTTCCGCTCGGCGAACGGCGAGGTCCCATACCCGACCTGCGAGCCGTTGGCCGCGATCTCGTAGCCATCGATCCAGGTCTGGAAGATCGCCTTTTCGGCGTCCATGTCGTCTGTGTAGCTCTCGAAATCATCGACGACAACGAACTCCCGGGTCGAGAAGCTCCAGAGGTCGCCTTGCCAGATCGAGGGGGTCTCGACCTCATTGACCTCGTCGACCCGCCAGTAGTATGTGCTGGCCAGATTCAGGGCCGGAGTGTAGACGGACGAAGCGACGATTGTCGCAGGAGCTGTGCCATCGATTACCGCCTGTTGATCCGTGCTCAGGTACAGAGTGTGCGTGGCGGCTTCGCGTCCCGCTCGCCAGCTCAGGCTGGACGTCACATCCACAGCCGTCTTGGCGGAAGCCGGGCTGGGCTCTCGGGCAAGGACAGGCACGCTGTAGAATCGCACTTCACTGAGGCCATATTGCTTCAGGACATTCCCCCAGTTGCTGAGAATGGTGAATCGGACGTACTTGGCCGCGATGCCTTCGAGATCGACAATGGTGTTGCAGGCATAGCCGGCCTTGCCGGGCGCGCGGGCAAATTCGTAAGTTGTTCCGAGAGTCTCGAAATCGGTACCGTCGGTCGAGTACTCAATCTTGACCTCTTTGGCGCCCAGGCCCAGCATGGGCTCCAGCAATCCGTTGTGGTTCCATACCCACACTTCATAGAGGCGCAGAACACGGTCAAACTCATATTGAATCCAGACCGGCCCGGTCGCGTTCGAAGCGGTCAGCCACATGGCGGTCAGGTTCTCGGAGTGCAGATCGTCTGCCAACCCGGAGTTGTTGATCGTATTTACAGGTCCTTGGTTGAGCTCGCTGGCGGAACCGGTGACTGTGATGGACTGGCCATCAACCGGATAGGCCACCGGCTCGGTCGTGAAGCTCCAGACCTTGCCTTTGAAAATCGTGTTGTCCGGTGCGGCATTGACTTCATCGACCCGCCAGTAGTAGGTCGTGTTGAACGCCAGACGTCCCGGATCACAGGTGGTCTCGGTCTGTCCTTGGCTGATCAGGATGCCGCGGGGATCGGTGCGGCTGGCGGCATCGACATCCTCGAAACGGGTGCTGAGATAGACGTCGTGGGCTTCGGCCATCTGGCCAGGTCTCCAGCCCAAAAGCACGTCCCTAAAAACATCCGTTGCCTCGTCCGCCGGAGAAGGATCAGCCGCCAAGGCCGGGCTGGCCTGACGGACCTGGAAACCGCATGGGGCGAGGTGATTGAAGCCATTGCCCCATACCTTCAGAGTAAACGAAGGACCCTTGACCCCTTTGTACACAATGTAGTTGCCTGGAATCGTGGCGTCCACGATTTCCGCAAAACCTGAAAATTCGACATTCGGACCGAGATAGAAGTCCTGCTCAAGTCCTCCGTTGAAGACGATCTTGCCTGTGCCGTCGCCCCATTGTCCTTCGTTGCCGCCGAGATAGACGATTACATCGTATTCGCCAAAGGGAATGTCGGACATGACCATTTCAAATGGCCTGTCGTCCTGTTCGGTGGCGTTGGCATGACCATCCATCAGATCGCCATTGCCGTCGCCCAGCAGAGTCGTACGCTTCGCTGTCCAATGGTAAGGAGCACCATTGCGGCAGGTGATTAGGGTGAACGTTGCCGTAGATCCTTGATTGCTTGTTATCGTCAACGGCGCTTGAGGGGCTGAAGGACTCCAGGGCACGTAATAATTGACCCAGCCCGTTGTCTCCCAGTCCCCGACGCCGGCACTCTGTTCCGGTTCCAACGTGATGGTCTCCCGCCAGTCGGGCCGGTTCCATTCCGTGTTCGCACCTTGGTTGGTTCTGCCCCAGGCATAGAAATTGACGCTGAATATGTCGGCCGCCGCTTGAGCAACCGACCCGGACGCGAGGACCAGGAGCGTTATAGCCAAAACGGCGCGGATCCAAACGGTTCTATCGTGAGTTCTTGTAGTCATGTTATTGTCCTCCTAGTAGGGAATGTTGATGCTGCATAATCCACCCTTGCTGCCAAAGACTGTTGCTTCTGCTGCGCCCTCGCCGAGTACGAGGTAGCTGGATATCGACGCTTGAGAGCGTCCAGGTTTTCTCATCACGGCTTGGGGGTACGGTTCGCACCCCCAAGCCCAAGAACGTTGTTTTGTGGGGCAGAATATTGGTTCCGCCGCCAAGCCAGATTACTGAACGTACGAAAGCCTTACTGCGTCAAAGAGGGTCTGCGCACCACTGGCCCCACCGGCGATCCCCAAGCGAATCGTCAGGGATTCACCAAGGTGGCCGTCGAGACTGGCAGCGTCATACGTCCTGGAGAATTCCTGCCAGTCGCCGCTGACCTGCGGATCCACCGAGGAACTTGGCGTCAGGGGCATTCCGTCGGCCAACAGCTCGAGCACGACAGGAGCCGCAGGGCCCGACGGGCCGCTGACGAGCACTGAAAGCGTATAGGTCAGACCGCTCTGGACTTTGGCAACCGGTGCGTCGGAGACGATCGTTCCCCCCTGCGGATTGCCCCAGTCCCCACCGTTGACTGCATAGTAATAGAACCCATCCGCGGCGGGAGTTTCGCCTGCTATGGAACCACAACCCACCGGCCAATCGTATGAGGGCGGATATCCTGGGGTGTTGTTCCACCCAGGGACATCGACCGAGGCGCCTGTGGTGCCGTCGGAGTAGGTCACCGTATCATGGTCGATCGGTGTATTGGCTCCTACGCCACGTGTCCAATTGAGACCGAGGTCAGCGATGATCACGGTCGATCCCGGTTTGTACACTTCTTCAAAACTGCCGTTGGGAACGGGGATGGCGTTCGGATTGGCCAGCTTCCATATTTGAGTGCCCGTCAACGCCACGTCGTAGATGTAGACGTCGGACATCAGGCCCCGATAATTTTCCCCGCCGGTTGCGCCCAGGATGAGGGGGGTCGTCTCGGTGGCGACACTGCGACCTTCGGGCACGACCGTCTTGCCTGCCGGGTCTCCATTGAGGTAACCGCTCAGAGTGTCGGAGTCCTCGTCGAAGGTGAACGCCATATGGGTCCACTCGCCGGGGGTCCAACACTCGTTGATCCAGAGGTCGCCGGCGTCCCATCCGCCCTCCGTGCCGGTAATTCGGAACCAGACGTTCGGAGGAACATTGGGCGCCCAATCATCTTTACGCAACATCAGGAACCACCCGGGATTCTCAGATTCTTGGCATCGTCGATCTCAACAACTCCGATTGCGGCAAGACGCAAAGGCCTGTTCATTTGCCTTCCTCCTGAGGAATATGTGTCTGTTGTGGTTGTTTGTTGGTGTCGGCGTCTGTGGTTGCCCAAACTCGGCCACTACGGCCTGCACCATCCGTCCTCCCACACCAACAAGCAGGACAATCAGGCCCGCAGGGAATCTAGAGCCCCTGCCGCACCAATCCTGCAGGCATACCACTCCCATACCATAGCAGGAATTTGTGTTCCTGTCAACAATATCATGTATGGGATGGAATTTATTTTCGTGGTGAGCCCGGCAACGAATCGCGGGATCGCCCCTCAGTACACCCATGGCTGACCCGTTACAGGCCGAGAAATGCCATTGTTGACAGAAGCATATCGATGCGGTACAATCCGACGGATGTCGCGTCGAAATGGGAAACGACACTCGTCGCTCTCAGTCCGAAGCGTACGGCGCCGGGAGTTCTTTCTTGGCGAATCTGTTTTCTTCGAGGACAAAATGTTGCGGTGCGCCCATCATCAACAACGACGACAGTACACTCCAGAGGATTCAATGAACGCCAAAAACAACCGGATGGAAGTGGCAGGGGGAAATCGTCTCGTGGTGGTAATCTTCTTGTCGATCATTTCCGGGTCGCTCTGTCGGGCCGCGGATTTCTGGGTCCCCGACGATGCGGGACGCATTACCCATGCTTGGACGGCCGACGAGTCTTTGACCCTGTGCATGCAGGGCCGCACTGTGGTGATGCAGGTTCGGTGTTCTCCCGATGGAGTCCTGCGATGCACCATCCGTTTCTTCAACGTGAAGAAGGACTATTTCAAGAGGATCATGTATCAGGTCGGGCCCGATCTAAATCCCGTGGTGCAGGTCGAGGGTCAGACCTTGAGGCTCGAATCCCCGGCGGCAGCCACGTTTGACGGAATGCTCACGCTCACCTACCGCCAAGAGCATGGTGTCGTCGCCAGCAGGACGGTGTATCCATCGAATACGAAACCTCTGGTCATTGAGCAGTGGCAGATCCGCAACAACACGACAGGGCCGGTAAAAGTGGCCATCCCAGGCGACCGTCGGGCGATTCCCGGCACGGTCAACGCCAAGGTCGAGGAGTCTGACCTGCTCGTCGAATCGATCTCTCCTGACCTCCCATCGACCACCTTGAAGCCCGGTGAGGTGCTTTCGTTCGCTCGAAGACTGCAGTGTAAGCTGGTTTCGGATCCCGATCTCAAGTTCGATGTCGATGCCGAGCACCGCGACAGACGTGCTTTAGCCGAAGCGGCCTATCGTGGTCCGGGACGCCTTGAGACGCCTGACCCTATGCTCAACGTGGCATTCGCGTTGCAGAAGTTCCACGTGCTGGAATGCCCGATCGAGACCTATAAGGGCGTGATTACGCACAACGGAAGCCTGCGGTACTCGCCCGGCATATGGGCGAACGATCCCGTGGAGTACTCCAGCCCCGTCTTTCCGTTCTTCGGCAATCCGCAACTGAACGAAGCGGGCTTGAACATGTATCGGATCTGGCAGGACTACTGCAAACAGAACGGGATTGACCCGTTCCCCGGGTCCTTCGAACATCCCGACCTTCGTCTGGTCCAGCGAGGTCGCGGCGACAACGTGATGATGCTCTACGCGCTGCCGAAGTACCTCATGTTTCTGGGCGACCGGGCGGCGGCGGAAGAGCTATGGCCTTTGGTCGAGTTCAGCGCACAATCGGTGGACGACCACAAAACGTCGGAGGGAGTGATCGCCTCGCGGACCGACGAAATGGAGGGCCGTTATCCGACGGGTTCCGCCAATCTGAGCACTTCGTCGCTGGCCTATGGCGGCTACCGTCTGGCGGCCAGGCTGGCGCACGCCCTGGGGAAGATCGACAGAGCGGGCGAATTCGAAAACCGGGCAGCCTCGCTTCGCAGGGCCATCGAAACGTACTTCGGGGCCGAGGTCGAAGGGTTCACGACGTATCGCTACTTCAAAGAAAACACGACTCTACGCGGCTGGATCCTGTTGCCTTTGGCGATGGGTATCACCGAGCGTCAGCAGACGACCGTCGATGCTCTGATCTCCGACAAGCTCTGGCCCAACCGTCTTGCCGGCGGCAACATTCTGGCCGAATCCACCCGCGAAACCGAATGGGCGAGAGAGACGTACTACGCCTTGCGCGTCTTGTTCAAAGCGGGGCGAACGGAGGACGCCTTGAGACTGACCCAGTGCGTGGTCAAGGCCCAGGTCTTTGGCAACGAAGGTCCGTATCCGGATGAAGATGCAATCGATATGCTCTGTCCCGGCTCGCTCTATCCGCGTGTGTTCATCGAAGGCGCGTTCGGCATCGTTCCCACGGGACTCGATTCGTTCGAATGCACGCCCTGGCTGCCGAACGCGTGGCCCCAGATGGCGTTGCGCGACATGCGTGCTTTCGGTCACGCTTGGGACATGGTCGTCGAGCGCGTCGACGGCAAGCAGAAAATCACCGTCCGCGGCGCGGATAAGCAGGTCATCTTCACCGACATCGGACCCGCGGGACGGACCTATTCGGTCTCCTTCAAGGGAATGTCCAAAGACAAGGCACAAGCGTCTGCGGGCGCCGTCTGGGCGGGACTTCAGGGGAGCCTGCAGTGAGGAGAGACCGCATGAGACATCGTGATCGCGTGGCCCTGGCGCTGGCCCATGAAGAGACGGACAGATGCCCCATGCAAATCAGCTTCACACCCGAATTCGCCATGCGGCTCGAACAGGAGATCCGCAGAGGGACGGGGAAGCTGCATAATCCGCACGGAGGAGGAAATACCTACGAGCTGGAGCGGAATCTGGGACAGGACCTGCTCCTGACCTCGGTAGGATGGGCCAACAACTACTATCAGACGTGCAAGCCGGGCGAGGAGTACGTCGATGAGTGGGGCGTCGGTTGGCGGGCCGTCCCCTATGAGACCCGATTCGGCCGGGGCATCTATACCGAACTGGTAGGGCACCCGCTGGCCGATGAGAAAAGCCTGGATGCCTATTCACCGCCGAATCCCAACGATCCGAGGCTCTATCAGGATGCACGCAGGTTGATCCAGGAGCATGGCCAGGAGTACTGGATTGTGGGCGTGACGGTCACGACGATCTGGGAGACGGCCTGGGCCCTTCGCGGCCTGGAACGGATGATGATGGATCTCATCGAGAATCCCGAGCTGGCGGCGCATATTCTCGACATCCCTTACCACTACCACCTCACAGCGGCCGCGAAGCTCCTGGAGTTGGGGGTGGACATGATCTGGCTGGGCGACGACATCGGGTGCCAGAAGGGGATGATCATGTCGCCCGACATGTGGCGGCAGACCCTCAAACCCAGACTGGCAACTTTCATTCGGACGCTCAAGGAAATGAACCCCGATGTCAAGGTGGCCTACCACAGTTGCGGCAACATCAGCAGGGTGATAGCCGACCTCGTGGAGATCGGTGTCGACGTACTCAACCCGATACAGCCTGTATGTTTTAACATAGAGCACCTGAAGGAGGCGTTTGGCGATGTGCTGTGCTTCTGGGGCTCGATCGATGAGCAGCACACGCTGCCGTTTGGGACGCCGGAGGATGTCCGGCGGGAAGTGTATGACCGAATCAGGGTCCTGGGCAGACGGGGAGGGCTCATTTTGGGGCCGACACATCACGTGCAACTGGACACGCCGTTGGAGAACTTCCAGGCGATGGTTGATGCGATCACAAGTACATCGATGAGATGAACTCTGGATTCGCGCACACAGGAGAAGTGGAATGATACAAGAGAGAGGCTTGCCATCCGCGGCGTGCAACGGTTTGGGGTTCCTCGTTGCTTTCATCGCCATGTGCGGGGTCGTTCACGCGGAGGTCGTGGTTGTTCAGTCAGGCCGGATACTGGCGATCGAGAATGACGTGGTCAGATTCGAATATGATCTTTCGACGGGCCGCTATAGGGCGATCGACAGGCGGGACCAATCGGTGTGCATCAAGGATGGCTTCTTTCAGGCCAATGACCTCACCGCGACGACACCGGGCCTTGAACATCACTGGCAGAGCAAGTCCATATCGGATGAATTGGGCGACGGCAAGACAATCCTCATCGAGAGCGGCCGCCCTGGGCAGGTGACGCTGCTGTTCCAGGTGACTGTCTATAAAGAGAGGGGATGCATCGTTCTTGCAGGCGGCATCGAAAACCGGACCGACCATCCCGTTCAACTGAAGGTGATCAAGCCGATTTCGGAAGCGATTCTGTTCAACGGATTCAGCATGGCCGACAACTTCCGGCTGATCGATGGGTATAGTGGCGGCGAGCCTCTGGAGTGGGGAGCGCGGGCATACTCGCCCGTTCACAAAGGCAACTCCATTCACAGCCGCAATAATGTGCTGATGACCTTCCGTGAGCAGCAGACGCGGCGTTCCCTGGGGATGGGCGGGCTGACCTATCACGACTTCGAGAAATTCGCCACGATCCGCCAGCCTCGGCGTGTGGAATTGGCGGCTGGCCGAGACGGCAATTCCTCGCTGGTCTGCTACCTCAACCTGCCCGACGACAGGGCAGACACCGGTCCAGCCGGTGAATCGCTGCGCGTGCAGCAAAGCCCCGTAAGGCGCCGGTTCAGCTATCTGGCGCTGTGGGGAGAAGAACTTGCCACAGCCGCCGCCGGAGAAGAAGGCGTAGACTTGGAGGCCGAGAATCTGGACGTGAATTACACGTATCGTCTAGGTTTCTCCTGGTGGCATACGGACAATGAGGACCGCATCCAGTCGGTGTCTGTGGAGAGCGGAAATGGCGAGATCCGGCGCGTTCTCCTGGACGAGCAAAGGTTGCCGATGTGGAGCAGGCAAAGGAAGGAAGACCCTCAGCAGGTTGAACTGGTCCTGCCCCGGGAGGTATACAGTTCCGGCAGCATACGCATTCGGTTCAAAAGCAGGGCGGATGATCCTCAGGCCATCGTAAATGAGGTGTGGCTACGCAAAGGACCTGTACCTTTGCTGGACGAACACCTGACGTCGGTCAACGCCGGCCTGCGACCCCGACGCACGATGACGGGCAGCCTGTATGCGGAGGACCCTGTGGGCAAGCGGGTTGATCCCGGTGTTCGCTACCTGCCCGACGACCGGTTCTACGTGGACTTTATCACCAGCAACCCATTCGAGAACCTGGAACAATACGGGCAGGCCATTCGGGCCGCACAGAAGATCGAATTGAACATGTACGATTTCCCGACGGTCTGCCTGTGGTATGCGCACCATGGGGGCTATGGCGGCGGCCAAGCCAAGAACGATACGGTCGGCGCCGTGGCGGAGATGGAGAACATTCGTCGGTCGGGCTTTCTCGAGTTCTCGCGGGCGGCAGTACGACTGGTCCCCGACTGTTACGCCAAGAACAATCAGCAGGGGTGGTGGGACGACGAGCATTTCCAGAGGCATGGCAGCACCAACCTGGGCGATTTCACGGGGGGGACCTACAAACCGCCATACGAGACGTCCGAGAAATGGGGAAAGGCGGTTACTGAACGAGGCGGCATCCCCCTGACCTATTCCCAGACCGGTTTCCGCTCGGAGGATTATGCTTTCGCATTTCCCGAGCACATGCTTTTCAACAACCCCACGGCCTGGAGGCACGAGTCATATAAGCGTCCCCTCGACGATGACGATTTCTGGGGCAACGCTTGGCTGAAGAACTACCGTCTCTGGAGCTACGATTACACGGACCCCGGCTTCATCGAACACATGCGGAAGGTGTACGCCGCATATCGTGCGGGCGGCATCAAAGGGCTGATGTTCGATTACCCGGCGACCGGGTGGGCCGCTGCCGGCGGGATGGAAGATGTCTATGCCACCACAGCCAGCGCGTATCGGAACATCTTTCGGTTGGCGAAGGAAGGCCTGGGGCCGGAATGTTACATCCACGAGCGCAGCTTGGAGCGCGGCTCAGACATTACCCTGGGACTGGTCGCCTCGCAAAGGACCGAGAACGACACCGCCCGCATCTCGCCGGACATGGTAACCCGTTGCGGTCTCCGCTGGTACAAGAACCGTGTAGTTGTGAACAATGACGCGGATTCGAAGAACATCTGGCGATTGCGCGAGGATCGGGACGCCGTTCGAAGTCTGCTCACGATGTCATACGTAACGACCGGGCGGCTGCTCCTGGCGAACAGTTTCGCTCAGTTGTCGCCGGAGATCATCCACGACCTGACACGGGTCTACCCGTTCCATACGACCCCCAAGAGCGCCAGGCCGGTCGATGCCTTGATCGAAAAGTACCCGAGAATCTATGACTTCGAGGTATCTCCCGATTGGCACCAGGTGACCTTCTATAATCCCAGTGCCGCCGACACAATGGATGTCGCGGTCTCGCTTGCCGGCGATACCGCGGAGGGGGCCCTGGGACTGAACCCGCGGAAGCGTTACTACGTGTACGATTTCTGGAACGATGTTTTCGTAGGTGAACTCCCAGGGTCCGGAAGTCTGACCCAGCGTCTTCGTCCTGGAGAGGCGCGCATGATGTCGGTTCATGCAGTCGCGGATCATCCGCAGTTCATCTCCACGAATCGACATGTCATGCAGGGATACGTCGATTTGGTCCGAACGGAATGGCTGGCGGGACGAAATCTCCTGCGGGGAATCAGCAGAATCACCCGCGGCGACAGTTATGAAGTCACAATTGCGGCAAACGGTCACCAAGCCCGATGGGCGACGGTGAATGACCCGGATACAAAGGCTCAACTCACCACGATCGGCAATGGACTCGTGAAGCTGACGCTCCTGAGGGCAGAGAGCGCCATTGTGGAATGGACCGTTGGATTCTGACAGACGTTTTCCGCCGGGCCGGAACGGAGGCGGTGTCGTATGTCGTGGGAGTCGAGCTTGCCGGAACTCTGAATCTGCTTCCGGATCTTTGTGGTTGTGTCTCAAGAGGTTTGCAGGTGGCCTGGCACGGTCGAACGGATACGTCGAGTTAGGAAATTGTTCTGAAAGAGGGGTTCAAGATGCGCCGAATCGAAGCCATGTCGTGTATGCTGTTCGTTGTGTTGTGCTGCGATGTTGATGTCCTCTCTCAGGATAACCAGGGGAAGATGCCTCAGGAGGATGTTGTCCACGTTCCGGCCATCGGAACAGGTCTGTGTGTGAGTAACGTGTTTCAGACGAATATGGTCTTGCAACGGGACAAGCCCCTTGTGATCTGGGGCTGGGCGGATCCGGGTGAGACAGTTGTGGTTTCATTTGCGGACCAGACCGCTGAGACCACCGCGAAGGCGGATCGATCGTGGAAGGTGACTCTGGGGGCCATATCGGCCAGCCATACCCCACGGACGATGACCATTCGCGGAAACGATCGGACGCTGAAACTGGAGAATATCCTGGTCGGCGACGTCTGGGTGCTTGGCGGTCAGAGTAACATGGAGTTCGAGATCAGCAAGGTGGACGACGGAGAATTGGAGATCGTTTCCGCGAACTTCCCGCAGATCCGCCTTCTCACCATGCCTCAGGGCAAAGGATTCAACTCGGTCAAGAGTTTCGAACGACTCCATGAGTGGAGTTCGTGGTTCAGCCGGCACTTCCGCAAAGGCGACTGGGACGTGTGTTCGCCTGAGACCGTGACGGAATTTTCGGCCATCGGGTACGTCTTCGGTCGACGCGTTCACATGGCTACCCAAATCCCGATCGGACTTATTGACGCCTCCGTCGGAGGAACCACGGTAGAAACATGGACACCGGAAGCCGTATTGGAGAAGATCGAGGGCCGCGAAACCCAGGAAAAACTCCAGGAGTGGCGGAAGAAGATCGCCACGTATGACGCCCAAGCCGATCTGCAGGAACGAATCGCCAATTACGAACGAAGGAAGAAGGCATTGGCGGAGCAGGGCAATCCTCTGCTGGCAGACAGCAAACCTCCGAGCGACCTGAGGCCAGGTCCGGCTGCCGACATGAACCGGCCTGGCTATTGTTACGCCAGTGTGATTCGGCCCTTGGAGGGACTGTCCGTCAAAGGAGTGGTCTTTCATCAGGGTTTCAACAACTGTTTCGACGGATCGGCCGGGGCGAGGATGTATTACCAGATCTTCCGCCACATGATCACCGCCTGGCGATCGGCGTTCCACGATGAGCGGATGCCCTTTTGCATCATATCCTTGTGCACCGCCGGGGAGCCGCAAACGCTGGACTACTATCTCGAACCGATGTACGACGCTGGTGCTTTCATAAGAGAAGCGCAGTATAAGACGTTTCGCGACTTCTACGATGCCGGAGATAAAGGAATCGGCTTCGTCAGTTCATTCGACCTGCGAAAGAGCTGGTATCACCCTCAGATCAAGATTCCCGTAGGGGAGCGCGCCGCGAAATGGGCCCTGGCTTCTCAGTACCGTTGTTGGAACAGTCGCGACGCTGATGAGTACTGGCTTCCCCCGTCGATCGAGGATGTGAAGGTAGGCGACGGCAGGATCCGGTTGATGATGAGCACCTCGGTTCAGACGAAAGACGATAGCGACGGCCGCATGATGGGATTCGCCATCGCCGGAGAGGACCGCCATTTCTATCCTGCAGACGTTCAGTGGTATACGGACGGCAAGGTTGACAACCGCAATCAGCCCACATATCAGCGTGACAGCCTTGTGCTGAGCAGCCCCTTCGTCCCCCAGCCGGTTCATTACCGCTATGCTTGGGCGCGGAATCCTATCGGGAATATCGTCAGCAACCGTGGCGTGCCGCTTGCGGCGCAGCGAAGCGACGATTGGATTCTTGAAGAGACTCCCGAAAAGATCACTTCGCCAGAAAACGCGCCGCGCAGATATATCGACAACCAGATTCGCAAGATGCTCAGACAGGGGGATATCGAGCGGCGCATCCGGGTGGCTGAAAGGACCCTTGCCGAACTGAAACCGATCTCCGACAAGGCCGGCGCCGACCGGTAAGAATGGAAAGTGATCCGTTGCCGGGAGGAACAACAAGTGGTTGACATTATGAAGCCGCTCAACGGTCAACGAGTTGAGTCCTGCTTTTCTTGAAAGGGTTTACATACATGCACGCCCACATCACCACAACGCCGGCTACGGAATGGTTCATGAGTCGGTTGGCAGACAGGATTGGCTCGCCTGTGTGTTGGTTGCTGATTGCCCTGCTTTTGGGTGGCCCCGCCTTTGGCGGTTCCCTGGTCTCCCCAGATTCGGTGTCGCCCGAAGCGTTCCGCGTTCCTCCGCTGGAGGCTCGGCCTGGAGCGTACTGGTGCTGGCTTAACGGTTACGTCGACCGTAACCAGATCACACGCGAAATGGAGCAGGCCAAGGCACTGGGCATGCGAGGCTTTGAGATATGGGATGTCGGAGTCATTCGGCCGGTAGGGATCGTTCCTGTCGGCCCTGCTTTTCTTGGCGAGGAATCGCTCCAGTCGATCCAGCATGCCATGACCGAAGCGAAGAGACTGGGCCTGGAACTGGGTATGATCACTGCCAGCAGTTGGAATGCAGGCGGATCATGGGTGAAGAAATCGGATGGGAGCAAACGCCTTGCAAGCAGTGCGGTTGACGTTAAGGGACCGAGGGAGTTGGATCGGATTCTGCCGTTGCCTTGCGAGACGGATACGTACTTCTATGATATCTCTGTTCTGGCCGTTCCTCAGTCGGCCCGCAAAGAGCTCGTCTCACTCGACAGTGTGATCGAGTTGACGGACCGAATGGACGATAATGGACGGCTGAGGTGGAATGTCCCGGAGGGAGATTGGACGATCATGCGTTTTGTGTGCCGGGGCACAAACCAGGGGCTGGTCGTTCCGAGTCCGAAGTCGAAAGGTCTGATTATTGATCATCTCAGTGCGGGCGCGACGGAAAGGCACATGCTGCACATGATCAACAAGCTCGCCGAAATCGATCCCGGACATAAGATCCTGACGATCCTGTCGCATGACAGTTATGAGGTTAATCCGGCAAATGACTGGACGGAGGACTTCGTCGATGAGTTCAAGAAACGTCGGCGCTACGATCCCGGCAAGTATCTGCCGCTCCTGGAAGGCTGGAAGCTGTCGGACAAGGACATCCAAACCCGTTTCTGGGCCGATTATCGCAACACCGTGGGCGAACTGATTACCGAGCGACACTTCCGGTTGAGCCGCGAGATTCTGAACCGTCATGGGATGAGGCTTTGCGCCGAAGCCGGTCACGGTGGTTATCCTCGCGTCGATCCGATCTGGGCCATGGGCGAAGTCGATATCCCGCGTGGCGAGTTCTGGAACGGACGGCAGTTCTGGGTAACCAAGGAGGCGGCCAGTGCGGCCAATCTCTACGGTCGGCGGTACGTCGATTCCGAGTCCTTCACCGGCTGGCGGCACTGGCTGGATGGGCCCGCTCACTTCAAACAGCTCTTTGATGTGGCTATTTGTGACGGGCTCAATCGCTTGACTTTTCACACCTTCGCCCACAATCCCCCCGAGGCAGGTCTTCCGGGCTATGCGTACCACGCCGGTGAACATTTCAACGCCAACAACACTTGGTGGAAACAGTCCGGTCCCATGCTGGAATACATGGCACGTTGTTCGTATATGATGCAGCAGGGCGATTTCGTTGCCGATGTCTGTTTCTATTATGGCGATCACGCTCCCAATCTTGTACCGCCCAGGCGGATCGATCCGAGCTTGAAACCCATCCATCCCCCCGATAAATGCCTCCATTGCGGCAGGGATCTTCCCGTAGATTTCCAGCCTCTGGGCAGCGGATACGGCTATGACTACATCGACGCACGCTCAATAATCGAGCGAATGCAATTCGATGCGCGCACCGGCCAGTTGACTGTCGGAAAGATGCGATACAGACTCATGGTTTTGCCCGATTACGACCATATCTCTCTGGAGGTCCTGGGGAAGATCCAGCAGCTTATACAGCAAGGCGCGACCGTGCTCGGTTCAGTTCGGCCGATACGCACCAACACTCTGACGGATTATCCACAGGCAGACCGGCAAGTCGAGGCGATCACGGGACAATTCTGGCCGAGGTCGGATTCGGAAGAAAACGAAACGAGCCGGACATTCGGGAAGGGCAGGGTCTATACGAACATGACGTCTCGCGAGGTCCTTGCCCATCTGGGTGTCAAGCAGGACTTCACTGTCTTGAAAGGCGGTTCACAGGAAGGTCCCCTGCGGATCGATTACATACACCGTCGCTGCAAAAATGCCGATATCTACTTTGTCTGCAACAGCGCCAAAGAAACGAAGTCTCTTCTTTGCAGATTTCGGGACGCCGACGGCAGGCCCGAGGTATGGTGTCCGGTCACAGGGATGATATGTCTGGCGAACGTCGTCCAACGCCATGACGATCGGGCCTGCGACATCGCGCTTGATCTTCCGGCTTTTGGGTCGGCGATTGTGGTGTTCAGACGTGACGGTGTGGCCCCGGAAAGGACTGCCGAACCCCTTGCAACCGAATCGGCCGCACAGACTTTGGTGACAGGAACGTGGACTGTCAAATTCCAGCCCGGCCGACGGGCTCCTGAGTCTGTGCAGTGGGACAGGCTCATCGACTGGACAACGTCGGAGGTTGACGGGATCAAGTACTTCTCAGGCACGGCGACATATTCCACGCAGTTCGAAATGCCCGTACCTGCACGAATGGATCATTGGCTGGACCTTGGCGAAGTGCGTGAGGTTGCCGAAGTGAACCTGGACGGTAAGCCACTTGGCACTGCGTGGACGTATCCATTCCGTGTGAGAGTCCCTGCAGGACTGTTGACGCGGGGTATGCATGAGCTCGAAGTCAAAGTGACCAACGTCTGGAACAACCGCCTTGTGGGTGACAAGTTCCTCGATGCCTATAATACTCCCGCTTTTGTGGACCAGTGGATAAGGTAGTGTGCCTGTGATATGGTGGCGTCCGACAGGAGGTTCACATGACACAGCGCAAACAGCGGAACGGGGCGTTCAAGACGCTGGTGGTGGTCGAAGCGATCGAGGGTCACAAGACGGTCAACGAGATCGCCAGTGCGTACGAGATTCACCCCTCGCAGGTGGGCAAGTGGAAATCGCAGGCGTTGGCGCGTCTGCCGGAGGTACTGTCC
>Ga0208461_1000083_pt1 | contig 91601 bp, 76 predicted proteins | sample AD_JPNTR4_MetaG_FD_184448 | JGI IMG/M metagenome (GOLD analysis project Ga0208461, IMG submission 184448) | Active sludge microbial communities of municipal wastewater-treating anaerobic digesters from Japan - AD_JPNTR4_MetaG (SPAdes) (version 2) | ecosystem: Engineered > Bioreactor > Anaerobic...
CTGCGGGCGACCGAAAGAACGCCAGGACACCGTCAACTCGAGTTCCCGGACCACTGCGTCGGTCCAGTTCGTCACCGTCAACGACCATTCGTAGTCGGGCCATTCCTTTTCGAAGCGGCCTCGCTGTTTGCCGTCTTGCCATTCGCCCGTTACGATCAGCTCGGTCAGCTTGGTTTTGGCCAGCGAAGCCGCCTCCATTTGCCTGCGAGACTGGCCGGCAAGCCGGGTGCACAGCCCGATACTCCGCATCGCCACCGGCATGATCGCTGCGATCAGCACGATTGTGGCCAACAACTCCATGAACGTGAACCCCCGAGCTTCCGTCGGGCGGTTCCCTCCCGGGCGAGATCGGCCGAGCCAGGTTGTCGTATCATTGTGCCGCATATTGTGTGTAGATCCGATCGGACTCTGTGATAGAGAAGGATTCCGTGACCGTGGGACAGGCGATCTCCAGAGCTCGGCCGCGTCGATCGATGAGCCGGATCAACGCGGGTGTGACCGTCCCGTAAGGCGTGAACTCGACGTACACCTCGCGGTCTTTCTGCGCGATGTTCTCCAGCACAATGACGAGATCTTTCGGTACGGTGTAAACCTTTCCAAAGCTGGTTTCGAGTCGCTCGAACGTCCCGGCCTTCTGCACCGTCAACCAACACGTCCGTTCCCGAGTATCAAAGTTTAACCGATAGACGAGCCCCTCGCTGATGGCTTGCGAGCGGGCGAACTGCGTCAGAGCCAGGATTTGGGCGGCCGCGTCGTCGCCCCGGCGGGACGCAAAAAAACCACGAAGAGACGGCGCCGCCATCGCCAGGACCGTTGACAGAATCACCATGACCAGGATCAACTCCAGGAGCGTCAAGCCTTTGCGGGAATCAAGTTGTCTCGATTGTGGGGTCATGGTCGTTTTGGCTTGCGAATACGAGAAGGGAACGATCGATCAATACTCCTCGGACCAGTTGGTGATGTCATCGCCGCCGCCTTGGCGGTAGTCCGGACCATAGGAAGACAGGTCGTACCCATCCTGGTTCTTTTGACCGGGATACCGATACTGGTATTCGCCGCCCCAGGGGTCTCGAGGAACGCCTTTGCTCAGGTAAGGGCCGTTCCACCCGTCGGAATCCGAGGTCGGTTTTGTGACAAGAGCCTGCAATCCTTCCACGGTGGTAGGATACCGGCCGACGTCGATCTCGAAGGCGTCCAAGGCAACCTCAAGCTGCGAGATCTGGGTCTTGGCGGCGGTGATCTTCGCCTGTTGACCTCGCTTGGCGAACTTCGGGGTCACGATCGCCGCCAGCGTGGCCAGAATCACCAGCACCAACAGCAGCTCGATCAGAGTAAACCCTGTTTGTCTCGCGAGATTCCGTTTCGACGTCTCTCTTTTGTTGTCAACCGACCATTTCATAAGCATCCCAACTCAAAAACGTCTACGAATTACGCTGAGCCACCTCTAGCGGATCAGCTCCTGCATGTTGAATATCGGCAGAATCATGCCGATCACAATTGTACCCACCAAGGCCGCCATGACGAACAGCAGCGCCGGTTCCGCCATCGCCACGAGCATCTTGAGGTAACGGTCCAGTTCCTGCTCATAGGCGCCAGCCAAACGGGTCAGCTCTTTATCCAACCGGCCGCTCTCCTCCGCGACGGCCACCATCTCAATGACGGACGTCGGAAACAACTCCTTGGATCGCTCCAGACTGCGGGCCAGGGAGACCCCCCGCTGCACGTCGTCGATTGCGCCGTCCACCGTGTCTGCGAGGACTTGGTTTCCGATGGCCTCCTTGGCGACCCGCAGAGCGGCCACCAAGGGAACGCCTGCGCCGACCAGAGTGCCCAGCATTCGACAAAACCGCACGAGCGCGAACCTGGCGACGGCCCGCCCGAACAAAGGCGACCGAAGCAACGCCCGTTCCATCAATCGTCGCCCGTCCTGGCTGGCGCGGATTCGCTGAATCCCGAAGACCAGCAGGGCAAACCCGATCACCAGCACGAACCAGTAGTCCACCGCCATCCCGCTGACGGCGACGATCGTTTTGGTCAACCCCGGCAGCGATCCGCCGTACTCTTCGAACATCGTTGAGAACCGCGGGATAAAGTAGATCAGCAGGAACACGAGGATCCCGGTGGCCAGAATCGACAGAATCGCCGGGTACACCATCGCCGAGGTAACCTTGTCCTTCAATTCCTTCTCCCTGGCGCGGAAGGTGGCGATCTGTTCCAGCACCACATCGAGAAAACCGCCGGTTTCGCCGGCCCGGACCATGGCGACATTCACCGGCGGAAACACGCGAGGGTGCTGGCCGAGGGCATCGGCCAAAGACATGCCGCCGGCGACTTGGTCATGCACCGTTGCCCAAAGCCGGGCGGCCGCAGGCGTGGAGGCTTCATGGCTCAAAATGTTCAACGCCCGGCTCAGGGGAATACCGGCCGCCAGGAGGTTGGCCAACTGACGTGTAAAAGACTCGACTTCGGTCCTGGAAACTCGACCTCGTCGACCGATCGCACCATGGCTCGGCCGATCTTCCTGCCTCTCGATCGAGACCGGATTGAGCTTGCGGCTGAAAAGCTGGTCGATTGCGGCGGCCCGGTCCGCAGCCACGAGCCTGTCGGTCACTTGACGGCCCTGCGCGTCGATCGCTTTGTAGACGAAAGTTGCCATCGCACGTCCTTACTGTTGATCCGGCTGGTCTGCGAAGTCCCGCATCGTGAACGTTTCGTCCTTCGTGACTCGTAAGATCTCTTCAACCGTGGTGCGTCCGTCGTGCAGGTGTCGAAAGCCATCCTCCCGGAGACTCTTCATGCCCTGATTGACCGCGATCTTACGGAGTTCGGGCGCCGAGGCATTCTCAATGATGAGAGACCGCAGATCGTCTGTGACCATCATCATTTCAAAGATGCCCAACCGGCCCCGATAGCCCGTCCCCTGACACTGACGGCAGCCGCGTCCTTTGTAGAGGACCTCGGGCAATCTGTCGCCGAACCGCTTTTTGAGGGGGGCCATCTCATCCTTCGACAACGGCTCCCGGCAGTCCTTGCAGATCGTGCGGACCAGTCGCTGGGCCAACACTGCCTCCAGGGAGGAAGCCACCAGGTACGGTTCGATCTTCATATCCACCAAGCGGGTCAGCGCGCTGGGGGCGTCGTTCGTATGCAAGGTGGAGAAAACCAAATGACCGGTCAACGACGCTTGGATGGCAATCTCCGCCGTTTCGGAGTCGCGGATTTCGCCGATCAACACCACATCGGGATCATGACGCAGGATCGCGCGCAGACCGCTGGCGAAGGTGAGTCCCGCCTTGCGGGAAACCTGGATTTGGTTGATCCCATGAAGTTGATACTCGATTGGATCTTCGATGGTGATGATCTTCCGCTGGGTGTCGTTGATGGCCGAGAGAGCGGCGTAGAGCGTCGTGGTTTTGCCGCTGCCAGTCGGACCGGTGACGAGAATGATGCCGTGGGGACGCTCCAAAACTACTTCCATAATCTTGAGGTCTCGGGCGGACATACCCAGCTTATCCAAGCCGAGAAGGACTGAGGAACGGTCCAACAGGCGAAGGACGACCGCCTCGCCGTAGATCATCGGGATCACGGATACGCGGACATCGATCTCGCGACCGGAGATGATAATTTTGATGCGACCGTCTTGCGGAACTCGCTTTTCTGCGATGTCCAGCTTGGCCAGAATTTTCAAACGCGAGACGATCGCCGCCTGGAATTGCTTGACTTCGGCCGCGACGGAGGCCTCCTGGAGCACGCCATCGATTCGATAGCGGACCCGGAGGCTCTCCTCGAACGGCTCGATGTGCACATCGGTTGCCCGTAATTCGATCGCTTCGGTCAGGATCTGATTGACAAACCGGACGATGGAGGCCCCCTCCGCCGCTTCCGTCAGGTCCATGTCATCGTCGGAATCGGTGTCGATGACCTGCAGGCCGTTCTCGCCGGCTTCCGAAATCATCGACTGGACGGTGTCGGCCCCGACGCCCAGGTACCGTTTGATGCAGCGGTCGATCTCCGCCAACGGCGCCAGGGCGATCTGGAAATCCCGACCGGTGGCCAGACGCAACTCGTCGATCGCCGAGGTGTCGAAGGGATCGCTCGTAACCGCCAGCAAGTCCCCGTTGTCCCCCTGAACCGGCATGATGTGCTTATCCAAAAGGATGCGGGCCGGAAACTTCACCAGGAACTCCCGCGTGAACGTTTTCTGTTCGAGGTCGATGAACGGCAACCCGAGCTCACGAGCCAGGAACCGCAGCAATGGCTCTTCCGCCACGCCGCAGACCGTGAAGGCCCGGGTCGGCGGCTCGCCCTCGGAGAGCAAGCCGCTGATTCCCCGGGCCGTGGATTCATCAATCAGACCCTGATCGAGCATTCTGTGCACAAGTGCATTCATGGGACGGACCGCGCCTTAGTTCAACATTCCGCTGAGAACCAACTGGGCTTCCTGACGCACGGTGAGGATCTGCCGCAGTTCCTGCTGGGCGTTGGCCAAATCCTGCTGGGCCTTCACTTTCGCGGCCCGCAGCGCGGTGAGCTGCTGTTTGATCGTCTCGGCCGACGCCGACTGGTTCTCCAGCGTGGCGCTCAAGGCCTCGGCAGCTTTCTCGACCGCGGTCGGTTGCCTGTCTTCCTCACCGGGGAAACGGGGTCGGTTTCCGGCTTCGCCGCCGCGACCACCCGCTCCGCCGGGGCCGCCTCGCATGCCCATGCCGCCGAACATCCCGCCGCGGCCGCCCGCCATGGCATCGCGGCTCAGTTCCATCACCTTCGTCAGACGCGGCTCGATCACCTTCCAGGATTCGTCGTCGGCGCCGAGTTGTTCCTTCCAGCGTTCCATCATCCGCTGACGCATCTGCGCCGGATCGAAATTGCCGCCGGCCCCGCGCTCACCTCGATTGCCCCGATTGCCGCCGGCCTGTGGCTGAGCGACGCACAACCCAGCAATTGCCAGAGCCAGGATCCCTGCCGCCATACCGATTGTCACCATTCTTCTCTGCATTGTGTTTCTCCTTTTTTCCCGTGGTTGAAAACCGTGCCGATTGGCACCTACATACATCCATCGGGCCTCTGGCCCGAACTCCTCCTTCAGCATAGCGAGTGGAGGGCGGCAAACGTGTCCTCCATCCCGGCCGGGCAGATTCTCTCGTCAAGACCACGCCGCCACGCCCGATCCGGAAGAACCGACCATTGTCCGCCCCATCGACTCTGCACGCAAGCTCCTCCTTTCGCTTTCAGCGGCCAGCCCGTCCAGCCCTCACGCAAACCGTTGTTGACGAACTGCTCCAGCTCGATTCGCATTTCGTCGGAATTCATGTTTATCTCCCTATATATCGGATTTTTTCGGATGATCCTGTGGCCGATATGGCCTTGGACACCCAATAAGTGGATGGGTTCTGCCGCTGGTTACAGGAAAATCGAGGTTCCGTAAAATCGCGACTTATCCCTCTATTACGAGAGGGGCGGGTATGCTTTTCGTGCGAAATTCTTGCCGGCCAAGACCGATTTTTGCTGTCACCGCGGCATCGGAACGCCCCACTAGAAAGATGAAGGGCAAACCCCTGAAGTTTGCTGGACGACCGACAGGAATTCTGTAGAATAACCGTGTGGAAAACACAGATTGGCCCGATGTTGTCGCTTCGCGAAATGGTGATGAGGATGCGTACGCCCGCCTGGTGCGGCGGTACGAGAAACCCATCACCAATTTGCTTTGGCGATTCACTCGGAACCCGGTTGAGTGTGAGGAACTCGTGCAACAGGTATTCGTAGACGCCTACTTCAGCCTCAAGACCTACCGTGGTGACGCCCCGTTGCTGCACTGGTTGCGGAGGATCGCCACCCGCACGGGTTACCATTTCTGGCGGGACAAGGCCCGGGAATCCATGGAAACCACCCTCCCGGACTCGGATATTCTCGAGCAGATCGAGGCCGCCCAGGATGAAGGCATCGATCCGGCAGAGGCCGCTGCGGTTCTGCAACGTTTGTTGGCCCGCTTGCCTGCGGACGACCGTCTGGTCCTGACGCTGATGTACTTCGAGGACTGTGGCACCCAGGAGATCGCCGAACGCATGGGATGGAGCCGCGCCAAGGTTAAGACCCAAGCCCTGCGGGCGCGACGCAAGATCAAAGAAATCGCCGAAAGAGAACACCTTTTGGAGAAACTCGGATGGACGCTTTAGAGGCTTTGGCGAAACTGGCTCTCAAGGCACGCGAGGAATCGATCCCGGTTTTCGATGTAGCCGATCAGGTCCGACTGCGAATCAGGTCCGAGAACCCGGTGTCGGTCACGTTGATTCCCCTGGGCCTGTTTGGAGGTCTGTCCGCCGTGGCGGCCTCCATCACCCTGTTTTTGGCGATTGAGTTCTGGAAGTACATGAGCAGCCCTGTGATGGAACTGGTCGCTCCCTTGCCGGAGATGAGGTTATGGTAGATTCGCCAAGATCCGGCCATCCGACGGTGCATCATCCGGTACCGCCCACCCGACAGCAGATCATTGCCCAGGTGTTCGTCTCGGCGGTGATTCTCGTCTCCGGTGTCGTCATCGGCAGCGGCGGAACGATCCTTGCGCTTCGAGATCGGATCCTCCCGGCAAGAACCCCCACCGTCATCGAACAGGACCCCAACAACCGAAACCCCAGGGCAGAGGGCCCCGCCCACGAGATCGTTGAAAAGTGGACGGTCACGTACGGATTGACCGAAACACAGGCCCAACAGGCGAAGGAGACGTTGATCAACCAATTCATGGCGATCCACGCCCTCTGGACAAAGCTTCAGGCTGCGGAACAAACCGAACGTGAGAAATTGGCTGTCGCCATGAAAGGCATTCTGACGGAAGAACAGTTCGCACGGTGGGACGCAGATTTCAGGAGAATGGTCCAGGACATGCAGCGAATGCGCCCGTTCGACCCGAGTCGGGGTGGTCGCGGCGGCCCTCGGCCGGATTGGCGCCCAGATCGGTTCAGAGACCCCAACGATCGACGCGAGGGTTGGCGTGCCGGGCCGCCCCGAGATCCCAATGGCATGCGGGGCGACTGGCAACGCGATGGGTTCAGAGGTCCCGGTGTTCGACGCGGTGAGTGGGGACGCGACCGATCCAGAGATTTCGATGAGATGCGGGGTCCGCGACCGCCGGAAGGGACCATGATGGACCCCAACGGTTCCTCAAAGGATGCGCCTCAGTCGAGATAAACTGCCACCACCGGCAGGGAACTACTCGAAGATCAGGACGCCAAACTTCTCGAACTCGTGAAAGCTCGGTCCCACGCGGGCCCAGTCCCAACCGGCGATCTTGCCGCCGTCGTAATCCATCCGATAGACGTTCGCCCGCCATCGGACGCCGGGCTTGGGCGGGACGTTCTGCAGAGGTTTGAGCAGTTCGAACGGGACGAACACTTCCGCCCGCCATCCGGTGACGCTCGCATCGGACTGCTTGGATCCCCCGAAAGCCACCGTCGCTTTGCGGGTCTTGCGGCTGCCCTCATAATGCCAGGGACGCCAACCGAGGAATTGCCCGTCGAAATTGGGGATCAGGATGGGCAGTTCGAAGCCCAGAGGCGAAATCTCGTATTCGAAATACACCGGGTGCCGCTCATCCGGCCACAGGAAGAACTCGAACACGTCTTCGTTCCATAGATCCAGGAAGTCCTCGTTCATCGTCGCGGTCAGGACGCGGTCCTGCGCGTCCATGAGCACATACAAACCCGTCTGCGAGTAGAGCATCTTGAACTGCGTCCGGTACGAATGACCGTCGGCACTGCGTGAGACCAGTTGCGTCCATGAGGCCTTTGACCAGGGGGCGGCGTCGCCGTGACCGTTGACATCGAAATCCTCGGTTGACGGAACTCGCAGCGTTCTGAGTGCCCGTTCGCCTCCGGTCGATGGACGCGTAAGCCACCCCAAACCACTCGCAAACAAGGCAACGACGGTCGCCACAGAAAGCAAACGCCCCTTCATGACAGATCCTCCCTTTCCATAAATCCGATCCAGGTGAACAACAACCATTTGAATCGTCATTGTACCCGCTTGCACGGAATCACGGTTTAAATTCTGCCACAAGGGAAGTGATTGTCGCTTTGGCGTCGCCGAACAGCATTCGGGTGTTACTTTTAAAGAACAGCGGATTGTCCACGCCTGCAAAACCGGGGTTCAACGAGCGTTTGAGCACGATGCAGGTTCGAGCCCGATCCACTTCGATGATGGGCATGCCCCAGAGCGGGCTGTTCCGATCCTCCTTGGCCGCAGGGTTGACGACGTCGTTGGCGCCGATCACCACCGCGACGTCCACCGTCTCCATGGTCGGATTCACATCCTGCGGTTCAACCAGTTGCTCATAGGGGACATTCGCCTCGGCCAACAGCACATTCATATGCCCCGGCATCCGTCCAGCCACTGGATGAATACAGTACTTGACATCGGCTCCGTTCTTTTCCAGAAGTTCGACCAGTTCGCCCACCGCATGTTGCGCCTGGGCTGCGGCCATTCCATACCCGGGAACGATGACCACGCTGTTGGCGGCTTCGAGAATCAGGTATGCATCCGCAGAACTGATAGGATGAGCCTGGCCCTGATAGCCTGCACCCCGGCTCCCGGCGGCCGCTCCGAAACCACTGAACAGCACGTTGGCAAGCGAGCGGTTCATTGCCTTACACATGATCTTCGTGAGGACCAGACCCGATGCGCCGACCAACGCGCCCGAAACGATCAGGACGTTGTTGTTAATGGTAAAGCCGGCGGCACAGGCGGCCAAACCGGAATAGCTGTTCAGAAGACTGATCACCACCGGCATGTCCGCCCCTCCGATGGGGATGGTGGATGTTACGCCGAGGGTCAGCGACAGGGCCACGACGCCCAGAAGCAGCACATAAGCGAGATTTCCGTCCACGACGCCGATGGAGAAAAGCGCGCCCAAAGCGATGGCCGCCAGCACAAGGACCGCATTGACGAGGTTCTGTCCCTTGTACAGAATAGGCTTGCCACGAACCCTGCCGGAAAGCTTTCCGTAGGCGACGAGGCTGCCGGTGAAGGTGACTCCGCCGATCAGGACCGTCAGCAGGATCGCGGTCCGCGTGAAGAGATGAATCTCCGTACCCTGGGCCCAGGCTCCATGGAACTCCGCCCACCCCACGAGCATGCTGGCCAGGCCTCCAAACCCGTTGAACAGGCCCACCATCTCCGGCATGGCCGTCATTTGGACGAGCCTGGCCGCCAGGGCGCCGACCGCGGCGCCGACGCCTACGCCGGCAAGCAGCCACACCCATCGGATCTGAGCCATCGCGGTGAAAGAAACCCCCACCGCGATCAGCATCCCCAGAGCGGAGACGAGATTGCCCCGCCGGGCCGTCACAGGCGAGCTGAGCATCTTGAGACCGAATACGAACAGGATCGACGCCGCGATGTATCCCAGGCCTCTCATCAACTCTGCATTCACGGTTTACCCCCATCCTTGTCCTTGCTCTTGAACATCCCCAGCATCCGGTCCGTGACCAGATACCCGCCGACAACGTTGATCGTCGCGAACGCCACCGCCAGCGCCGACAGGACCAGCACCGCGATTCCGCTCTGGTCATGCCCCATCGCCAGCAAGGCCCCCACGATGGTGATTCCCGAGATGGCGTTGGACCCCGACATCAGCGGCGTGTGCAATTGTGACGGCACCTTGCGGATCAGCTCGACGCCCAGGAACATCGCGAGCACGAACACGAAGAACAGCAACGACAGTGTTGTAGCGTTCAATTCCACGATCACACCCCTGTTCAAACCATCGCCTTGATTGACGGATGCACGACCTGTCCTTGATGGGTGATGAGGCAGCCGCGAAGGATCTCATCCTCCGGGACCAGCTTGAATCGTTTGCCTTCCTTGTCCCAGAAGTGCTCCACGAAATTGGCGAGATTGCTGGAAAACATCTGACTGGCGTGAATCGGTACACGCCTCTGCAATTCGGGCAGGCCGATGATCAGCACGCCATTCCGATCGATTTCCTGGCCCAGCTTCGAGGCTTCGACATTGCCGCCGCTTTCAACCGCAAGGTCCACGACGACGCTGCCGGGCTTCATGCCGTCCAGCATCTGGTTGGTCACAATCACCGGCGACTTGCGGCCGAACACCCGGGCGGTCGTGATGACGACGTCGGACTGGGCGCACATTCGAGCCATCGCCTCTCGCTGCTTTTCCAATTGCTCGGGCGTGAGTGGCTTGGCGTAGCCGTCTTGGGTTTGCCCGGTTTCCCCCAGGTCTACGATCAAGGGCCTTGCACCCAGGGAGCGGATCTGATCCTGTGCTTCGGGACGCACGTCGAACGCGTCCACTCTGGCGCCGAGCCGCTTGGCGGTAGCGATCGCCTGAAGGCCGGCGACCCCCGCCCCGATGACGAACACCCGCGCCGGGCTGATCGTCCCGGCCGGCGTCGTCATCATGGGAAAGATTTTCTTCTGACGCTCGGCCGCCAAGATCACCGCGACGTACCCCGCCAGATTCGCCTGCGAACTGAGCACGTCCATTTTCTGCGCGATCGTCGTGCGGGGGATCATCTCCAAGCTGACCGCACTGACCTTCCTGGCGGCCAGTCGACGGATGGCATCCGGATTGTGGAATGGATCCAGATAGCTGACATGCACGCAGGCCGGGGCCAGCTTCTCAATGTCCTCGGTTGGGGGGATGTCCATGCGTAAGACGATCTGTGCGGCGGACAAAGCCGCGTCCCGGTCCGGGGCAACCGTCGCGCCGTTTTTTTCATATTCGCCGTCCGCAATTCCGATCGCAGCGCCGATACCCCCCTGGATTTCGACCTGCGCCCCCAATTTCGCCAGCCTGCCTGCGTCGAGGGGCACCATCGGAACCCGAGTCTCCTGGGGATCCGCTGATTTGACGATAAACAATCGCATCCCGTCTCCTCAAAGGTTAAGTCCAGATGGTTACGTACGGATGAATTCGCGGATGGGCGACTCGTTTTTCCGTATCTTCCTTCGATTGCACATCAACTATGAATCATCATTTCACGCCAGCTCGATACGGCCCAACACGCCCCCTGGTTTGGAAAAAATCCCTCTGCCGGCAAGGAAATCACCCGAGTGGACCCGCTCGTGGATATGGATCGACTGGATTGTGCCCAAGCGTAACAATCTCCTGATGAGTTTCTGGAGAAAGTCCTTGTATCGTATGCCGATGCGACGATAATACGGCAAGCAACCCGCGCGAGCCGCCGGGACCAGGAGCCGATGGTGACTCAACGTCAAAAAAACATCTGGAACAACCATCACGATAGGAGACAATCCTCATGAGTGAACGCACGCACAACAACACTTCCCGTCGCGAATTTCTCAAAAGCACAGGTTGCCTGGCCGCCGGATCGATCCTTGCCGCAGGTCTGACGTCGCGAATCTACGCAGGCGAGAACAACACGATCCAAGTCGCCCTGATCGGGTGCGGCGGCCGCGGTACAGGAGCCGCCGACAATGCCCTGTCCGTCAAGAGTGGCCCGATGAAGCTTGTCGCCATGGCCGATGTCTTCGAGAATAAGCTTAAAAGCAGCTATGAGAACCTGATGAAGCAACACGCGGATAAGATGGACGTGCCCGAAGGCCACAGGTTCCTTGGCTTCGACGGATACCAAAAGGCGATGGATTGTCTACGACCGGGCGATATCGCGATCTTCGCGACTCCCCCGGCTTTCCGCTGGGTGCACTTCCAGTACGCGATCCGCAAAGGCCTGCATGTGTTTATGGAAAAGCCCGTCACCGTCGATGGACCGACGACCAAACGCATGATCCAGTTGGCCGAGCAAGCGGACCAGAAGAACCTCAAGGTCGGCGTCGGCCTGATGGTCCGGCACTGTCGAGGCAGACAGGAACTGCTCAAGCGAATTCAGGAAGGCGAAATCGGCGACATCCTGATGATGCGAGGCTATCGTATGAGCGGTCGTTCGGCGGCGGTCGGTCCCAAGCGGCCCGACATGGACGAACTGATGTACCAGATCCGCAGCTTCCATAGCTGGATCTGGGCCAGCGGCGGTGTCTTCAGCGACTATTACATCCATCAGATCGACGAGTTGTCATGGATGAAGGGTGCCTGGCCGGTCTCAGCACACGCGTTGGGCGGCCGACAGTACCGTGGGGACGCCGTCGATCAAAACTTCGACAACTATGCGGTCGAATATACCTATCCCGACGGAACGAAGCTCTTCTACCAAGGGCGCAACGTCACCGGCTGCCAGAACGGTTTCAATAGTTTCGTGCATGGCACCAAGGGTTCTGCGGTTGTCTCCACCAGCGGCCATACGCCGGGCAGGGTCCGAACGTACCAGACCCATCTGATGGAAGGTGTCGAACCGATTTGGAGATACCCACAGCCGGAGAAAAGCCCCTACCAGCTCGAATGGGACGATTTGGTCGAAGCGATCCGCAACGACAGGCCCTACAACGAGGCCAAGCGTGGCGCCGAGGCAAGCCTCGTCACCTCAATGGGTCGAATGGCCGCCCATACCGGCCAAACCATTACCTACGAGCAAATCCTCAATTGCCCCCATGAATTCGCACCGAATGTAGACAAATTCACCACCGGTTATCCCGCTCCTTTACAGCCCAACGCCAAAGGCGAGTACCCGCAACCCCAGCCTGGCATCATCACCAACCAGGAATACAAGGAATTCGCATGAACCAAGACATGAAGTGAGTTTGTGCCACCGTTTCCCGGTCCCGGAGCTCGGGGTTTTGCCCACGACATTGATGGAGCCCTGGATGGGTCTGACGTTCCAAAGTCACGTGGGGACCGCCGGGATCGGTGGGTGGCCTTGGCGTTCATCCCTTCGGCCATGCTGCACATCTCCTCCAATGGTTACATCGAGCTGGATGACCCGTTGTCGCAAACCTGAGGAAGGCCTCTATCTTGGGGAAGCTTCTTGGATTTGATTGACATCGTCTGGCGGAACATGCCTCAGAGAAACCGCCACAAAACCGGAAATCCCGCGGTAAAACAGCCGACGATATGCTAGAATCGGATCTGCGGCACGTCCTATATTTGTGATGTCGACGTTCCGGCGTCGAGAGTGACGAGGAGTGGCCCCAGATGGCCGGGGTGGGCGGGTTTGGCGGTGCAAGGCTGAAGAAAGGAAGAGAGTGCCCATGAAAGGACGGTCTCGTTTCTGGTGTGCTCTGGTTGCAGTTGTTGGCGTGATGGTGCTGTGTCCGGTGCAGCCGGGATGGGCCTTGGTTTTCAGTGAGATCATGTATCATTCCGTCGAGGACGTCGTCACCGGAGACGAACCGCTGGAATTCATCGAACTATACAACAATCGAGCCGTCTCAGAAGATTTGGGCGGATGGGCCTTTACCAATGGAATCGAGTACACCTTCCCGGCGGGCACGACCTTGGGTCCGAAGTCATACCTTGTGGTCGCCCGCGATCCGAATGCCCTCAAGGCCGCCTATGGCATCGACACCGTCCTGGGACCCTTCTCGGGCAGACTCAACAACGACGGCGAACGAATCGAGTTGACCAGTGCCGCAGGCATGATTGTCCTGTCGGTTCGATACGACGACGCCAGTCCCTGGCCCGTTTCGCCCGATGGTGCCGGGCACTCGCTGGTCCTGACGAAGCTGGGAGGCGACCCCGACCAGGCGAAATCGTGGTCGGCCAGCAGCTACCTCGGAGGCACGCCGGGCTCGGCCGATCAATCGCAGGCCATGACAGCCGATCCAACCCTCGTAACGTTCATTGACGTGGGAACTCAGGGGCGTTACTTCAAAGGAAAACAGGAACCCTCGCCGGGCCCCGACGGAAAAGCCACCACCGCATGGACACAGGTAGGCTTCAATGACGATCCTGCGACGACCGCCTGGCTCGAAGGACCCAACGGCTACGGTTACAGTAATGCCGCCGACGAGCTGCAGTACATCGGCACCGTTCTGTCCGACATGTCGGGCAACTACATCTCGATCTACGCGCGTCTGCGGTTCACACTATCAGCCTCGCAGATCGTCTCCCTCACGCAGTTGCAGGCCGAGGTCCGCTACGACGATGGATACGTCCTGTACCTCAACGGTACTCGCGTCGCGGATTCTGGCGGCATCGTTGGCGATCCGCCGGCCTATAACGCCAGCGGCGGCCCCGCCGCAGAACCCCCAGCGACGACGGTGGACCTGACGAATCACCGCAACCTGCTCTTACCGGGCGAGAATGTCCTGGCGTTCCAGGCCCACAACGCGACCCTGGCCGGCAGTTCCGATGGCTTCGGCAGCGTTTCCCTGCGAGGAGTCCTCGCACAGCCCGACGCCGGGAGCGACCTGAGGGCTCGGATCGTGGTCAATGAAGTCCAGGCCACCTGCAGCAGGTGTTCCCATCCCGCGAGGATCGAACTCTACAACCCTGGTCCTACGCCGGTGAGTCTGAGTAACGTCTACCTGAGCAACGATCGCCTGCATTTGCTGAAATACAAGATCCCCACCGGTACCATGCTCCAACCGGGGCAGTTCTGGACTGTGGAACAGGGCAGTTCTCCTGAGGATTTGCCCTTTGCCCTGGACTGGGCCGGCGAGACGATCTACGTCACCGCGGCGACCGACACAGTCCCACCCGAGCCCATCCGCGTTCTGGACGCTCTTCAGTATGAAGCAATGGAATCGGGAAGAACGTTCGGTCGGTATCCCGACGGATCCAATTCGTTGGACTGCCTCGCGACCGCCACGTTCGGCGCGTCCAACACGCCCAAGCTGGTCCGCGACGTCGTGATCAATGAGATCATGTATCACCATGCCGCACGCGACGAACGCTATGAGTATGTCGAACTGTACAACCGCAGCGCCCGCGACATTTCGCTGGCAGGTTGGGCCTTCACCGAGGGAATCGAGTACACGTTTGTAGAGGGTGCGACGATCTCCGCCGGAGACTATCTCGTCGTGGGTAAGGCCCCCGATTTCCTCGCGGCGGTGTACGACAACCTGACCGTCGGCGTGAATCTGGTCGGGCCGTACCAGGGTGGGCTCAGCGATCGGGGCGAACGAATCCGCCTGTCGTATCCGCTCAAGCAGGCCAGCGAAGCGAACGGGAAGGTCATCGAGAGAATGGTCACCGTGGATGAAGTTACGTATTGCGACGGCGGCCAGTGGCCCGCCTGGGCCGACGGCATGGGCGCCAGCCTTGAACTGCGCGACCCGCACAGCGACAACGACACGCCCGGAGCCTGGGCCGACAGCGACGAGAGCGACAAGACCTCCTGGCGTGAGTTCTCCTACACGATCCAGGCCTCCGATAGTCGGTACACCCACGACAGCCCTTCGATCTTCGATTTCATGCTGCTCAACGCCGGAGAAGTGCTTCTCGACGATCTCGAATGCGTCATCGGCGGGACCAACCGGCTCACCAACGGTGGTTTCGAGAATGGGGACACGTCCTGGCGAATCCTGGGCAATCACACGCGATCGCATGTGACGACCGCGGATCGTCGCTCGGGCTCTCGCGCCCTGCACCTGATCGCCACCGGCCACGGCGACCCCGGCGCCAACCGCATCAACCAGTCGATCTCCGGCTCCGGCACAGGCACGGTCACCTTCCGCGGCTGGGCCCGATGGCTGCGGGGCAGCCGCTTCCTCCTGCTGCGGACGACCCGCGAACTGTCTCCGGTGCGACCCCCTCGCCCGGCCTATGTGTTCGAACTCCCGATGCCGCTGGACTTGGGGACCCCGGGGCGGCAGAACACCGCCTTCGTCACCAATCGTGGACCGGATATCCTGGACGTACAACATGCGCCGGTCCTGCCCAAGGCCGGCGAAGTTATTGTCGTCACTGCCCGAGTCCTGGACGCCGACGGCGTTGCCTCGGTCACGCTCTATCACCGCACCGAAGGTTCGGCCTCGTTCGCTCCTCTACCCATGCATGACGACGGTTCCGGTGACGATGTAATCGCCGGTGATCAAATCTATACTGCGACCCTCGCCGGTGGCTTGGCCAACCAGATTCGCGCTTTCTATATCGAGGCCTCCGACGGCGCTGCGACCACCCGGTTCCCAACGGCGCTGCAACCGTCGGCCGAGGTCCCGAACCGAACTTGTCTCGTCCGCATCGCGGACCCCCAGCAGACCAGCCGGCTGGCCAACTACCGCATTTGGATGTCCTCCGACGTGATGAACGCGTTCCAGGCCCGCGCCAATCTCTCCAACGAATTGCTCGATTGCACATTCGTTTACAACGACACCGAGGTCTTCTACAATTGCGGCATCCGCCTGCGGGGCAGCCCCTTCCTTCGCGGCGGGTCCGGCTGGACCCCGCAGCGAGGACGCGGCCTGCGCATCGAGTTCAACCCCGACCAGAGCTTCCGCGGCCGCGAGGAAATCAACCTGGACTGGACCGAGGGCAGCAGTCGAGGGCCTCTTCAGGAGCGAGCTTCGTACTGGTTCTACGCTCAACTCGGCCTTCAGCACTCCCGACAGGAATGGGTCCGCCTGTTCGTCAACGGCACCCGCCTGACCAACTTCGAAGACGTCCAGAAGATCGACGGGGACTACATTGACGCCTGGTTCCCCGACAACAACGAAGGCTACATCCACAAGATCGACGATTACTTCGAGTACAGCGCAGACGGCACCTCGCACAGCGGCGAAGCAGCGGACGAAGGGCTTCTTTACGACGCCCGGCACCCGCTGATCCCGGAGACCTATCGCTGGCATTTCGAGAAACGCTCGCACCCCCAGAACGACAACTGGCAACACCTGTACGAACTGGCGGTAGCGATGAACACGCCATCGACGAACGCCACCTACGAGCGCGGCATCGAGTCCAGGCTCGACCCGCAGCATTTCACCAAGATGCTCGCCCTGCGACACGCGGTGGGCGACTGGGACAGCTATGGATACACGCGAGGCAAGAACAACGTATTCTATTACGCTCTGCCGGAAGGCAAATGGTATCTGCTGCCCTGGGACATCGACTTCACACTGGGCTCGGGTCGCGGGGCCACGTCGAGCCTTTTCGAGGTCAACAGCAGCAAGTTTCCGGAAGTCGTCCAGTTCCTGGACTATCCCAAGTACAGACAGATGTACTATAATGCACTCAAGGAACTCGTAGACGGCCCCTGGAAGACGTCCTATGGGACCAGCGATCCGCCGACCGATTTCGACAGGTTCCTGGACGAAGGGGCCGACCTGCTGACCGCAGAAGGGCTCGGCGACGGACGACGCAACCAGATCAAGCAGTTCGTCCGCGACCGGCGGACATTCATCCTCTCGCAACTCGCGAACCAGCCTGCGCCGCCGCCAGGGCGATGAAAAAGAGCATGGGACCGACGGGACGAATGGAGTCCGTTACGGCGTCGCTGTCAGCACAGAGTCTGGGGTCTGGAAGATCTTCATGGCGTTGGTGTGATAGACTTTTTCGAGCACTACGTCGGGCAAAGCCAGGCCATAGAGAGGCCAATGGTATGTGGAGACATTCCACGCGTAGAAGTGCTCGTCTGCCGATTCCAGGACGCGGAACGTGAAACGGTATACCTCGGCGCCGCGGTGCATATCCGTGCCATAGACCAACCGGTCCTGATATTTTGCGTAGAATTGCCCGACGAATCGGGGAATCGCGGCGGTCTCCGCGTAACGGGCGGAAATATCGGCGTAGAGATTCGGGTGTTTGTCGAGCAGCTCAGCCAGGCGGTTCAGGTCGTAGCAGCAATTGGCGAAGTGGCAGGCGATGAATGTGGTTGTGGGATGCCGGCCGACGGCTCGGTCAAGGATCTCGATCATCCCCTCGTGTCCGACGATGCCCGGCTGATTGTCCAGCCGCCATTTGTAGGCGTTCATCAGGCCGTCGTTCTTGGCGTCCATCGGCAGATACATCCAGTAGGGATCGGCCACGTGGATGTTGATCGGCAGCTTGAGCTCCGCACACTTCGTGAGCAAAGGGTCCATGCGGGGATCGTCCAGATGCATCCCCCAGGCCGGCGGTTTACAGTAGAAGAGCCCCTTGCCCTTGTCGCCCAGTTCGCCGACCCCGCGAGCGCCCACCTTGTAGCAGCGTTCCAGCTCTTTCACCGCCGCCGGACCGAAGCCGGGCTTGTCGTACCCGGTGTAGTCAAAACCGCACCAGACCTCGAACCGGTCGGGGTACCTGGCATAGAGAGCATGAATCTTGTCGAACTCCGCGCCCGTCGCCTGGGTCATCACGATCGATTTCTGGACGCCGACCTCGTCCATCGTGCGGACCCACTCGTCGACCTGTTCCGGCGTCCGGGCGTAGACGTGGGCGTGCATGTCGATCGCGGGGAACCGGGCTTGGGACACAACGGTCTGCGGGGTCTTGTAGACCGACTGAGGACGAAAATCCTTCAGCAGAAGCGATTCAGGACTGATTTTTGAATCGGCTCCCAGGGAGATTCGGAAACCGATGAGTCCCGTAAGGATGAGAACCACGACCGAGGAAACGATTCGACCAGACATGATGGAACTCCTTTCTGCCGCGGTAAAGATCAGCATAAACCCATGCGGGCAAGTCGGTCAAGTCAAGGCAGTTGGGTGAATGAATCGGCCGATGCGAATCGGACACGATGCGACTGCGCTTGGCGTTCAGGACTGTCCGGAACAGGGACCTCGAATGCCGGGCCCTGCTGAAAAAATCCCAATAACGATCATCCATGAGCCTCATAGGCCCCCATGTCGGCGGCCGCTCCGGCCGGACGCGGATTGCCGTCGCGATCCACATCAGGCGCCTCCAGCGTGTCCGCCGCGTCGATCGCGGGCGAGCCCGGGAGCAGATGAAAGTCCAATTGAGCCGGGTCGACAAAAAGCGGGTCGGCGTTGAGGTTCCCCTCGCCCCAGACGACGGTGGAATCCTGGCCGGAGACGGAGACACCGTTGCGCCCGCCCTGGATGATGCTGTGTCGGATCGTGACATGGGAACCTCGGTCGGCGATCTCGGTGTTCGAACTGTCGGCCAGAGCGATCGGCTGGGGACAATCCCAGATGATGCAATTGACAACGGTGGCCGTGCCGCCGCCGGGGTTGAGTCGATACGGCGGGCCCCAACGGCCGAGGTCGAACAGCCGGAGGCCCCGTCCGCAGCCGACAATCGTGTTGTTCAGCAAGTAGGCGGTGTTCGAATTCTCGATGGCGATACCGCCGTTGGCACAATCGACGATGACGTTATTGACCACGATCGGCGAGCCTTTGTCCCTGAGCACAATCCCGTGATCGTCGGTTCCTACGATAAGGTTGCCCTCGATGATGGCCGAGCAACGCGTCGGATTGATCGTGTCGTCGTGCTCGGGATACCAGAACATATTGCGGCGGATCACCGGCGGCGGCACGCTCTCGCCCCAGAGATCCACATCGTCGTTGTCGCCACGTTTGCCGGTAAAGAAACAATCTTCGACCAGGACGTGGGAATACCGCGTGTGAATCCCCTGGCCAATACGAAGGAACTGACAGCCTCGGATGTACGCGGAAGCTTCGCCCGGATGATCCGGATCGTCGGAGATGATCGCCAGCGCGTCGCCCTCAGTTCTTGGGCCTTCGTTCGGGAGCTTGTGAAACTTGCATTCGTTGACATCTACATGGCAAGCGAGGACGACGATCGCTTCGTGATAATTCCTGGGCCCCGGCTCATAATAGTCCTGATGCGCCCCCTCGCAGTCGGCATACTCGATGATGCAGTGGTCCAGCCGACTGTCCTGGGCCGCGACGAATCGGATCTGTTTCCATGCGACCCCGTCGCCGTAATGCGTGAAGTGGATCGGCTCGTCCTCCGTCCCAAGGGCCCGCAACTGCCCTTCGACGAGAATCGAGCCTCCCTGCTTCATCAGCACGAAAGTCCCCGGCAACACCGTCAGCATCCGGTCGGGCGGGACAACAACCGCCTCGTCGAGCACCCAAGCCCCGTCGAGCGTAGAATCCTCAGCCAATTCGCCGGCCAGATGGTTCTCAGTCGGGACATAGATCACCTGCATCGAGCCGGAGTCGATCTCCAGGGAGTTGGCGTCGAAGGCTTTCGCTTCAATCGTGTTCAGACCTGCCGCCAGCGGGACCTCGGTCTCCCACCGGCCTTCCTGAGCGTTCCATACCGCTGGGGACTCCTCGACCACAAGGGTTTCCATGCCGGTGACCTCCGTACGGGCGACCACCACGATCCGCCCGGTTTCCACGATGGATACCTCACCATTGCGGACTACCCCCGACACGACTCGCAGCGACGGGATCAGGGAGAAATCCCCGCTGGCAAGAGAGGCGTTGTGTCCCTCGATGGCCAGCACGTTGCGTCCGGAATGGAGCAAATCCCCTGCTTTTCCCAGGAGAATCGTCTCCGGCGTCCCAGCGTCATGAGACGTGGCGGGTGTGGCGTACGTGACGTCTCCAGCGGGCATGGATCGTCGGGCCACTTCCCTTCCGTTAAGATAGGCGATGAATCCATCGTCGTAGTCGATTGTCAATTCAACCCCGGCCGCCTCATCGAATGTTCCCAAAGTGAAATCTTTGCGAATATAGACGGTCAAATAGTGTCCCTGCATGTCGTCCAGCAGCGTTGCATCGTCCCCGTCGCCGTAACCAAAACCGGCAAGTCCGATCGACCATGAGGAATCGTTGAAATCCACCTGCCGCCACGCGTCCGCCAGCGCGCTGGCCGGCCCTGTTCCGCGAAAAAACCGCCAACTTTCGCCCGGCGGCACAATATACCCGCCATCGGACGGCACCCATAGGGTGATGGCGGGCCCCCGACCACAAATCAACGTGAGAACAATCCAGCATGCTGTAGTCAACGCATCGGCAAACCTTTTCATCTGGTCGTCCTCCATCAAGTCAAAGTCCTTCGGTTGCATCGGGAACTTTATTATAACACCGATTCACCCGAACACGACAAGAGAATACGATCCGAAAAGTTCGTTTGATTCTCCCGGTTTTTGTGCGTTTTTGGATCGGCGGATTCCTGGAAAAATGGCGATTCAACATGACAATATGCAATTTCTCCAGGGGAAAATACTTGACTCGTCCGAACTCTTTGCCCTATAAGCTTTCTTAATGCTTCGAGGCGACGTCGGACTTACCCGAGCGGCGATGGTCCGGAGAATCCGGCGTTCCATCCCAGTCCGAAGCGTCGAGCGAAACAACAACGTCATGGAGTGGCGCGGCGATGACGGAATACAACGGAAGCGAAATCCCCCTCGAGGTCTGTAATGCCGCGGCAGATCACACCTCGGAAACCCCGCCTCGTTTTCCGACGTCCGAAACGGTCGGGATGAGACAAGCTCAGTTGCAAAGCGTTCTCGATTCTTCTCCGAATGCGATTGTGATCACGGATCTTCAGGGCAACATCCGCACCTGCAACCTGGCGGCCGCGGATCTTCTGGGTTGCGCCAAGGACGAGATCCTCGGCAAGAACTTTCTGGCCTTCGTCGCGCCGCAGGATCATCGGCGGATCCAGGAGGATATCCAAAAAGTCCTTGCACAGGGATCGTTGAGGAATGTGCAATACGCCGCCCTTCGCGCGGAGGGAAGCCCGTTTGTCGTGGACGCATCGACCGGTGTGATCCGCGATGAGGCCGGGCAAATCACAGCCCTGGTGACAATCGCTTCCGACGTCACGGAGCGGGAGCAGGCCAAAGCCAGCCAGAGATTGTCTCATCGAATCCTGGAGATCGCGAATCAAGCTGTGTTGCGAGGACCAATGCTCCGGCAGGTTGTTCTGGCCATTCAGGATTTCACACAGTGTCAAGCCGTAGGGGTCCGCATCCTCGACCGGCAGGGCAACATTCCGTACGAAGCCTACGTGGGCTTCAGCCGGAGCTTCTACGAGCACGAAAGCCCCCTCTCGATTCACAGCGATCGCTGCATGTGCATCAACGTTGTCAAGGGACAGACCGATCCTTCGCTGCCTTTCTACACTCCTCACGGGTCGTTCTACATAAACGGTACCACTCGGTTCCTGGCCACCGTCTCGCAAAAGGACAAGGGACAAACCCGCAACGTCTGCCACGAAATGGGCTTCGAGTCTGTGGCGTTGATCCCCATCCGATGCAACGACGAGATCCTCGGTCTAATCCATCTGGCGGATCCTCGGGAACACTGCGTTCCCTTGTCTGTCGTGGAGACGCTGGAGAACATCGCGATGCAGTTGGGGTTGGCTGTGCGGCGTGCGATGGCCGAGGAAGCTCTTCAGCAGTCCGAGCGGGAAAAATCGCTCATTCTCAACTGCACATCGGAAAGAATCGCCTACTACGACGCGGACTTGCGGATCCAATGGGCGAACAAAATGATGCAATTGTCTCTGGGCGTGCCCTGGGATCAAGCCGCCGGGCGGCGCTGCTACGAGATTCGCTATCGCAGGGTCACCCCGTGTGAACACTGCCCGCTGGTCGAGGCGAGTCGGCGCCGAACGCCCCAGGAGGGGGAAATCAACACACCCGACGGACGCATCTTTTTTCAGCGAGTTTATCCTCTCCTCAATGATGTCGGACAAGTGACAGCGTTCGTCGAAATCACAGACGACATCACCGACCGCAAGCGGGTTCAGCAGGTTCTGGCCGACAGCGAAGAACGCTACCGTTTGCTCTTCGATCACATGCTCAGCGGTATTGCGTTGCACGAAGTCATCCTCGACGCAGCCGGCAAGCCCGTAGACTATCGGTTCCTTTCCGTGAACTCGGCATTTGAGAAGTTGACCGGCCTCCGCGCCGACGAGATTCTCGGTCGGACGGTGTTAGAGGTCATGCCGGGAATTGAACCCTCCTGGATTGCACGATACGGGCAGGTTGCGACAACCGGCGAACCGACGCGATTTGAGGGTTTTGCGCAAACTCTGAATCGTTATTTCGATGTTCGGGCATATTGTCCCCGGCGAGGCCAATTCGTGGTTGTCTTCCACGATATCACCGAACAGAAGCTCGCCCAGCAGCGGGCGGACCAGCGCCAGGCGGAACTGCTTCATATGTCTCGGCTTAGCACGCTAGGGGAAATGGCGTCCGGTTTCGCCCATGAGCTTAACCAGCCCCTTTCGGCGATCATGAGTTTCGCCAGCGCCTGTTTGCGATCGGTCCAGCGGAGTCCTTTCGATTCGGAAAAACTCGCGACGAATCTGGAGCGAATCGTGGCCCAGTCCAATCGTGCCGGAGACATCATTCGGCGGATCCGGACCTTCGCACAGCGTCGCCCGCCTCAGTTGCAGGCCGTCAACCTCAACGAGTGTATCCGAGAGGTGTTAGACCTGCTCCAGTCGAGTCTTCACTATGCCGGCGTCACGACGGTTCAGGATCTGTCGGACGACCTGCCTACGGTCTTCGCCGATCCCGTTCAATTGGAGCAGGTGTTGGTCAACCTGATACGCAACGCCATCGAGGCCATGCAGGAAGTCGATCCGCCGCAGCGACGCCTCACTGTACGCACCTTCAGGCCGTCTGAGGACCTTGTCGCGGCGACCGTGTCGGACACCGGTCCCGGCATGGACGCCCAGACGATGTCGCGCGCGTTCGAACCATTCTATACGACAAAAAACAACGGGCTGGGCATCGGCTTGTCCATCAGCCGATCGATCGTCGAGTCACATCGTGGACATCTTTCGGTGACCTCAGAACCCAACCACGGATGTGAGTTCACGTTTACGCTGCCTGCGTCGCGGCCTGTGGAGGCTGACGACCCCGTCGAATCGACCGTAGGATCCCGTTGAGAAAGAATTGTCTCCAGACTTCTGATTGAACCGACAATGGGAGATGGCAGTCATGTCTGACCTGGAATCGACGGTTTTCATCGTGGACGACGACAAGGCGGTGCGTGACGGATTGGCGGAGTTGACGAGCACCGTGAAACTGAGAACGCAGACGTTCTCCAGCGCCCAGGAGTTTCTGGACGTATACGACCCTGCGCAACCCGGTTGTCTCGTCTTGGACGTGAGGCTGCCGGGCATGAGCGGACTGCGTCTCCAGGACGAGCTGATCTCTCGCGGCGCGGTCCTGCCGATTATCTTTATCTCAGGGCATGGCGATTTGCCCATGGCCGTCGAGGCCATGAAGAAGGGCGCCTACGACTTTTTGGAAAAGCCCGTCGGAGACCAGGTCCTTTTGGACCGCATCAATGCAGCCCTGGCCGAAGACAAGCGGAGACGGGAGTCCCGTGTCGAAGTCACTGCCCTCAAGCAGAAGCTGGATCTACTCACGCCGCGGGAACATGAAGTCCTGCAACTACTCCGAGTCGGCAAACCCACCAGCGTGATCGCCAAAACCCTCGGTATCAGCCAGAAGACCGTGCAGGTCCATCGCACGCATATCCTGGAGAAGATGCAGGTCGACACTGTGGCGGCCCTGGCGACGATGATGTATCACTACGAAAAGGTACCACAAACCCCCAGCGACCGCTGAGGTCCAAGCATCCCGACCGACGGGAAGTGCCTTTGCCTCTGCGATGCCTTTCGCGGACAGAGTAGAATACCGGGGAATTGGAGCGACCGGAAGACCAAGGCGTCATCCTCCCTGCCTGTCGTGTCGGACGGCTCGATATCGTTCGACGAACCCTACAGGTGGTTGGGATCGGCCGGGGGCCCCAGGTGCTCTCGAACATTCTTCAGTTTCCGCCGGGCGTCGTTGAGTTCCTGGTGAACCGCCGGACGCATGTCCGTCGGCGTGTCGATCACCTGAGGTGTGATGAAAATCAGCAACTCGCTGTTGCCCGCCGAACGCTGATTGTGTTGGAAGAGTCCCCCCACCAACGGTAGATCACCCAACAGCGGGATTTTTCGCTTGACCCGGCTGTCTTCCTGAAACAGCATGCCGCCAAGCAAAATGGTCTGGCCGTCCTGGACGACCATGTTCGTTGTCGTATCCAATTCAGTCCGCACCCGCTGGCTGTTGATCACTTCGGAAGTCAATTGCGAGAGAATCACATTGATGATCATATCCACGTTTCGTTCGGGGGTGATGCTGGGACGAGCCCTCAGTGTCATGCCGACCTTTTCATATTCGAAGTCCGATGTTGCCCGGCCGCCGGTGTCGGAGATCGACACGCGGGTCTGAAAACCCACGCGCTGCCCCTTGAAGAACTGGGCTTCTTCGTTGTCCTTTGTCCAGAGCGTCTGCTGGTTGAGGATCTTGGCGTCCAGGTTGCGGACCAAAAAATCGATCAGCACGTTGATGCTGGCGTTGATTTGAATCGCCGAACCGTCCCCGGAGGCGATGCCCGTCTGGGGGCTGATCACCAATGATCCGTGCTGTTCGAGCCGAGTCAGCATATTCTTGGCCACCAAAGCGTTTTCGTTGTCCAGCGTCTGCCACCGGCTTGAATCGGAGCTCAACTGGACACCCAGCGAGGTCATGTTCTGATGGTCGACCTGCATGATGACGGCCTTGAGCATGACCTGCTTGCCGGGCACGTCGAGGTCTGCGATCATCGCTTCGATGCTGTCCATGAACTCCGGCGGCGACAGGACCAGAATGGATCGGCTGTGGCCTTCCGGGATGAACCTCACCCGGCCAATGATATTGCTGATCGGTAACTCGTCCGCGGCGCGCCGTCCGGTGGTCCACCAGGGCCGGTATTCGCCTCCGGAAGTTTCGCTGCGGGTGCTGCCAAGGCTTCGGTTGGCGTTGTTCCCTGTCCCGGTGTTGCTGCGAGAACCGTCATCCATGGAATAGGTGCTCAGGCCGTGATCGCTCAAACGAATGGTGGCGGAAGTGCCTGGCTCGTTGAACATGGCGTTGAGCCGCTCCGAGAGGGTCTCGGGGTTGGCGTAGTTGAGCCGGACCACCTTGGGGATTTCCGCTGCCTCGCGGCTGTCCAGTTCGCGAATCAACTCCTCCACAACGTCATACGCGCCGGGGATATTGCTGATGACAATCAGCTTTTTGGAGCCGGTCACCTCTTCGAACGTCAATTGCCCATAAAGAGGGCCGATGATCCGCCGTTTGTCCAAACCGCTGCTACCGAGCAGGTAGTCGAGAATCGAATACCTGCTGTTTGTGCTCTGGCTGAATAACGTGTTGAGCAACCTGGCCATCTGGGACGGCTGCGAATTTCGCAATTCGATGATCCGCGGCTTGACCTCGTTGACGTTGACCGCGACGTCCCACAGGGCAATCTGTTCGCTGATCTTCTTTATGTTTTCGGGGGAAGCGATGACCGTCACCTGTTTGAGGGAGACATGGGCAATCGTCTTGACGGTATCGGGGGACAAACCACCGCGAATCCCCGACGGACGATAGGAGGAATAGGATACGGTCCGGCTGGCAATCGCGCCATCTCCGAACAGTTCGTCGATGTTTCGCTTGATCTGGTCGGGGTCTGCATATTGAAGCTGGAAGTGCCGGGTTTCGAACTGGCCCGGCGGAACGTCGATCTCCACGATCAGTTTCTTGATCATCTCGCGGAGGTCCTTGCGGCCAAAGATCATGATCTGCCGGGCCTGCTCCAGAGGCTGCACCAGGATGCTTGCCTGCAACTCGGAGCCGGGCATCTGCTGGAGAGCCTCGTTGATCCGCGTGGCGACCTCGCGTACGTCCGCGTAGGTGATGGAAACCGTCTCGTGTTCTCTTTCCATCGGTTCGGCCCGGTCCAGTTTGCGGATCCATTCGCCGATGAGTTTCATGTCTTCGGCCGACGCCCGTGCAATGACCCACTTACGCTTGGGTTCAGGAATCAGCACAATCGGCAACGAGCTGGGACCCATGATCACCGAGGTAGCGGCGCTGGTCATCCCGCTGCGATACAGCCGCCCGCCCGAGGGGGAACCGCGGTATCCAGAACGTCCCCCATAGCCCTGGCCGTAGACGCCACGACCCGTGGCGTCGCTGAGCAGCATGCGGAGCAACTGAACGACTTCCGACGGATCGGTGTTTTCGATGGTAAAGACCTCCGTGGTTGTCTGGCGGGCCTCCGGAACGTCGAATTGCGCGATGATCGCCTCAACGCGAATCAGATTCTCCACCGTGTCGATCAACAGAAGATTGCCAGTGTTCTCGTCTGCGCTGAGATACCCCGACTCGCTCAGCAACGGCAGGATAATCTCGCCCATTTGGCCGGGACTGAAACTCTCCAGCTTGATGCACCGTTGCACCACCTGATTCTTGTTTTCGATCGTGCTCAAGGGAATATCTGGGGTGACCATCGGGACCGCCTGATCCAGCCGCTCGATCCAGCGGCCGATCTCGGCCATATCGTCCGGCGAGGCCTTGGCGATCACCCACCCCTGCTTAGCCTCCGAAGCGAGAGTGATCGACCTGCCGCTTGTCCCGGCGATAACAGACGACGTTCCTCCGCCGACGGAGCGTCGCGGCGCACCCGGCCGATAGGGCCGCGAAGAGTACTGATTACGTCCGGAGCTGGAGCTGGGCCCGTGAGTTCCCGCCGAAAGAATCGTCTCAAGCAACGCGATGATCTCGTCCGGTGTGCGGTGACGGACCTCAAAGATCTGCGTCGCCATCCGCTCGGTTTCGGAAACGTCGAATTGCTGAATGACCGCCTCGATGCGAATGAGATTTGCGACCGTGTCGATCAGCAACAACGTGCCGGTGCTGGCGTCGGCAGTCACGTGCCCCGAGTCGCTCAACAACGGCGTGACGATCTCGCTCATGCGGGCTGCGTCGTAGTGTTTGAGTTTCACAAACCGCTGCACAACTTGGTTACGGTTTTCAATCTTGTCGAGGGATTCCTCTTCCGTCACAGTCGGCACCGGTCGGTCCAGCCGTTCGATCCACGTGCGAATCTGGGTCAGATCCTCACTGGCAGCCTTGGCGATAATCCAACTGAACCGCGGCTCCGGGATCAACAACATGGGCTTTCGGCTCCCGCCCACGAAGACGGAAGACGCCGCCGCGCCGGTGCCCTTGCGATCCTGGCCGGGTCTGCTGAAACCGCCGGTCCCCCGCCACGACTGTGCACCGCCTCGCGCGGGGCTGTCCGAGAGCAGCGTCTGCAGTAACTGGACGATCTCGACGGGGGCGCGGTTGCGAACCTCGAAGACCTCCGTCACGATCTGGTTCGCATCAGACACATCGAACTGCGAGATGATCGTCTCGACTCGCATGAGGTTGCCCACGGTGTCAATCACCACAAGTGTACCGACGGCCTCATCGGCGCTGATGTGACCGTATTCACCGATAAGAGGCTGGACGATCTGGGCCATCTGGGTGGGGCTGTAGTGGGCTAGGCGGAAGAACTTCTGGACGATCTGTTCCTTATTCTCGATGGCCGCCAGTGGTTGGTCGGGCGCAATCGTCGGTACCATGCCGAGCCTGGCGTCGCCGATCGGTCGCAGGTAGATGGTTTTGTCCGTCTGTTCGGCGGTGTATCCTTTGATCCGTAAAGCGCCGTAGATCTGCTCCAAGGCCTCTTTCCGCGGCAACCGGCCCGGCGAATAGATCGTGATCTTCTCCTTCATGATCGCATCGGTGGGGATGACGACCTTGCCCGTCCAGTCGGCGATCTTCTGAATGATGAGCTTCATCTCCACGTCTTTGAGATTCAGGGCCTCCCCATCGACCGATGGATCGCCGGACTTGTTGGGTTCAACGGGCGCGGGAGCAGGGTGGTCCGCCGTTGCGTTCAGAGGGCTCTGCTGAGGTTGGGGAAGCTTCGCCTCTGTAACAGGAGCCGCCGGCTGGGCAGGCTCCTGCGCCGCGGGCGCAATGGATGCGTTTCCCTGTGGTTCTTTGGGTTCGGCGCCGATCGCCACGCCCATCCCGGGAACGCCGGATCGCTTGGGTCGGAATACGTCTTCGCTTGTCTGCGGAGGATAGAAACCCAGGTACCCGATACTTCCGCAAGCGGCAAGACCGACCAAAACCCACAGTACCCATTTCCTATGATCCACGAAGACACCCCAGTTTGGCTAGACCATCAAAAGCCCAATGTAAGTTCTTTGTTCTCCAAGTTACGGGAGAACAGACGTCTCGCGGCAGGAGCTTATTTCGTCGTTTTGAGAATCCGGCCAAGGGTATGAACGCTTCAACTGAGACCCGCAAGAAACACTGGCCGAGGGGGAAGAATCTCAGGCGGGATTCTTCCCCCTCACTGGGGTCGAAAAGCGGTTTTTCCTGAATCGAACCGCCGGTCACTCGATCAATACAGTGATCGTGGGGAACTGCCCGTCGAAGATGACGACGCCCGATTCCGAGATGGCCGTGGGCCATTCGCCATCAATGATGAACAGCAGGTCGGAACCCACAGGACTGGTGGGAGTCGCCGGCGGCTCGGTCGGATTGTCGCCCGGCGTTTCCGAAGAAGAAGTTGTTCGTTTTCGGCGGTCCTTGTCCTTAAGTTCGTCGACCAGCTTGTCCACTGCCCGATAGGCCAGGAAGGTCGAACCGCCGAACTCCAACACCGAACCGATCACTCCTTTGTCTTCGAACGCCTTCTGGTACTCCTCCATGTTGGCGATGCCCTTCATCTCGACCGAGTTACTGACAAATTCCAAGGGCACCAGCAGGACCCAGTCCATCGCCCGCTCTACGCCTTCTTTCTTGCCGCCGGCAAGCAGTTGCACAGGGGCTCGAACGACGTTCGTCGCGGCCTGCCCCACATGTTTGAAAAGTTCCAGGATATCCTCGATCACGATGCCCACGCAGCCGGTGACATTGTCGAAAAAACCCCAAGTCAAGGCATTGCCGATTTCTTCGGTCGTCTTCCAGACCCCGCCAATCGTGCGACCGGTGAAGATCAACGGGCGGACGAGCGGATTGTTGTCCTTGTAGACATCTTTAATCGGGTCCGGCAACGCATCGAACATAATCAAATCGGCCAGGGAGTACATGCCATCCGTGAAGCTGACAACGGTTTGCCCCGCTCGCTGCGGCACCTTGCCCGGTTCGTCCAGCAGGCTCTTGCCGTCATTGGTGCGGAGGGACTTGGCCTTCTCGGAGCCGTATCCGAGAATGAAGACGTTGACACCGTCTCCGATGGTCATGCCGGCCTGCTCCAACGCTTTCTTGAGATTCTCGCGGGAATCTCGCGAACCTTCTTTGACCGCGTGAGCCCGGTATTTGTCGAGATCCGACCCCAGCGACCAAGGTTTCTTTTCTTTAACCGCCGCCACCTGCGCCGGGATCGTCGCCGTCGGGTCTGCGACCGCGATCCCGTCGAGCACGACTTTGTCCACCAGATTGGAGGCAGTGGGTTTGTCCCACAGGGTCAGGCCCGGCTTGGCCGACAGAAGGATTTGGTTCAGCGAATGCCCCGGCTGAGGTACCGGCGTCCCGGATGTGTTCGAAACCGCCAAGGGGGGCGTCGGAATACTCGCCGCCTGAGGAATCGTCGGGGGAGGATTCTGCGCAACGGCCGAAACCGCCGCCTTCTTGATCCGCAGTGCTTCGATCTGTTCCATCGCTTTGATTGCCGCCTGGTTGTCGGGCGACAGCCCATTCCACACGGGTACTGCGGCTGCTTGGACCGGTTCCCGCGGGATCGCAGAAATCGGAGCGCCACCGACAATCGGGACCGGCGTAGGTGTCGTCGGCGGCGTGGGAACCGCCTTCACAACGGGGGGCGGTACTACCGTCGATGTCGGTACGGAAGGGGATGCATGACCGATCCTCGGTTGGCCCGAGGGAACGGACGAAGAAACCGGAGCTGGAACGGGCGCCCCAGGTGCAACCTGCGGTGTCGGCTGAGCCGGCAGAGCCATCGTTTGGGACGGCTGGGCAGGTCTTTCCGGTGGTATGGTCATCCCCTTCATCAACAGACTTTTGCTGTCAGAGGTATTGAGCTTCGAGGCCAGCTGCGACATATAGGCATGAGGATTCATGGGGTCTCGAATCGGTCCGGCGACGGTTCCCGAGGGGGAATCCGCCGCGAGGCTTTGCGCAACCGAAGAGATGTTAAGGGTCTCGGCGAAGACCAACAGACCGACGAGTCGGATAATGCACAAGCCTCGCAACCATAGGGTCAACTGCCTGGAAGAGTCCCCGCCGTCTGATCGTTCTTTGCCTGATGGATCGAGACAACAGATGACTGGCATTTGTGCGTGTTTCACTTTCATCGCCCCCCAATGGCGTCTTTTCTGCCCGGCGCACCGCGCCAGGTTATGAGACGGTGCTGCTATCCCAACCGTGCTCGACGTCCGCCAGCCGGATGAATACCGGACCTTCCGCGGATTTCGCCAAGCTACACCTCAAGCGCCTCCAGTGCTGCACTATGGAACATCCCGGATGAATTGCGTCAGCCACAACCGTTGTGGCGACCCACCCCAATTCGATGTGTGTATTCTAGCACACAGGGCCAACTCAGTCAAGCACAATCCCGCCAGTGCATCAACAATCGTTGGTTTCAACAACCCACAAGGTCAGAACGAAAGGAAAAACGGAGAGGTCGGGATTCGAACCCGAGGTAGGGGTTTACCCCCTACAACGGTTTAGCAAACCGTCGCCTTAAGCCACTCGGCCACCTCTCCAAACTATTCATAAATAAGAACTTACGTCAAATCTCCAGTCTTCGACTGACACGTGGCTACAACTTTTTCTACAACTGAGACAGCCAAGGCCATTCGGTGTAGCCAACTCTAACAGTCCGATGTCCGGAGGTATGTGTCATGACACAACCCACGACCCAACATAAGTCCACGCCGGCCCGAAAGGACCGATGTCCTTTGAGTTTACACCGAACCGGCCAGCGGTACAAGAAAAATCACACCAAGTTCTTTTACAAGTCACCAGCCACGCATGCGTAGCAAACCGATGATTTCCAAAAAAAATCCAGTCAAGATCATTGACATCTTTGTCATAGATTGGTACTTTTTTGACTTGATTTTCCTATGAGGATCTCAATTGGAGACTGGATGTCATGCTTTCGGTTTGTGAGGCCGCTGAGGTCTTGGGTGTTTCGCAGAAGACGGTGTACCGCTGGATCAAAGAGGGCCGGGTGCCTTCCCATCGTTTGGGCGGTCAGCACTTTCTCGAGAGATCCGAGGTGAACAACCTGGTGATCCGGGACGGCCTAGGTCCTCTGCCGGACGCAAGCCGGGAGACTGACGACCACCAAGACACCTCGCTCTGCGACATGCTCACCCGAGGGGGGTGTTCTACCGAATCAGTGGCACGACCAAGAAAGACGTTCTCAAAAACGCCTTGAATATGGTCAAAGGCGTCGATGAGAGCATATCAAGCCCTCTGTTTCAGATGTTCCTGGCCCGCGAGGAACTGGCCTCGACCGGCATCGGCGACCATATCGCGATTCCCCACGCCCGCGGCTCGCTGGTGGGTTACATCAGCCATCCGATCCTGTCGTTGTCGTTCCTGGAGACGCCGATCGACTACGGCGCCCTGGACGGCAAACCGGTGTATGCCCTGTTTCTGCTGATCTCGCCCAACGTACGTACGCATCTGCGTGTCTTGGCGAGGCTTTCCTTCTGTCTGCACGCACCGGAATTCAAGCAGGCGGTCCTTGAACAGGCCTCTCGCGACACGATTTTGAGCACGCTGGCGCAAACGGAAGCCCGCCTGCCTAAGGGATCATGAAGGACCTTCCATGGAACTGTTCATCTTGGGTTGCATCCTTCTGTTGTGTTCAGGCACGGCGGTCGTCTTGTTGGGTCGCTTCCGAGTAGCCTCGTGGATAGCCACTCTCGGCGTCTGGGCCGGCTGCGGCTTAGCTCTGATCCCGGTGATCCAGACTTTGGGGGGACACTGCCCCGAACCGCTGCGTCTCGCCTGGAGCATACCCGGCGGATCGCTGACCTTGGGGCTGGACGGACTTTCGGCATTCTTCTGCTTGCCCATTCTGCTGATCTCCCCCTTGGCGGCCCTGTACGGCTGCGAGTATCTGGCTCACGAGAAGAAATCGCTGGGTTCGGTGCTGTTCTTCTGCAACGTCCTGATCGCCAGCATGCTCCTGCTGATGACAGCCTGGAACGGCTTGCTGTTCCTAGTCGTCTGGGAGATCATGGCGGTCAGCTCCTTCTTCCTGGTGGTTTTCGACGATGAGCATGCCCACGTGCGGGACGCAGGCTGGACCTACCTGATCGCCACCCACATTGGCACAGGCGGACTGCTGGTGTTCTTCGCCCTATTGGGCAGACAGGCAGGCTCGCTCGATTTCGAGGCGATGGGAGCTGCAAAACTCGCTCCCGCGATGGCCAGCGTCTTGTTCGCCCTGGCCGTGATCGGGTTCGGCTCCAAGGCGGGCTTCATCCCCATGCATGTCTGGCTTCCCGAAGCCCACCCGGCGGCCCCCAGCCACGTGTCGGCTCTGATGTCCGGCGTCATGATCAAGACCGGCATTTACGGTCTGCTTCGCACCCTCACGCTGCTGGGCACGCCCCAGAGCGCCTGGGGCTGGGCGCTGGTGATCATCGGCCTGGCATCAGGTCTTTTCGGCATCATCTTGGCCTTGGCTCAGAACGACATCAAGAGGCTCCTGGCCTATTGCAGCGTCGAGAACATCGGCGTCATCGCGATGGGCATCGGCGCCGGCGTCTTGGGACAGGCCTGGAATCAGCCCGGCCTGGTTGTGCTCGGCTTCGGCGGCGCGATCCTCCACGTGCTCAACCACGCGATCTTCAAGAGCCTGCTGTTCTTCGGAGCCGGCGCAATCCTCCACGCCACCGGCACACGCGACATGAACCAGCTTGGCGGCCTGTTCAAGTCGATGCGATGGACAGGCATGGCGTTCCTCGTCGCCTGCGCCGCCATCTGCGGATTGCCCCCCTTCAACGGATTCGTCAGCGAGTTTCTCATCTACCTCGTGGGCTTCAGCGGCATCCGAACCGGCGCAACCGAGACCGTCGTCCTGGCGATCGTCATCGCCGGCGGCCTGGCCATGATCGGCGGCCTGGCGGCGGCGTGCTTTGCCAAGGCGTTCGGCGTCCTGTTCCTGGGCGAGCCTCGGAGCGATCTGGTGAGCGGCGCCCACGAAGCCGGCGCCGCGATGCGATGGCCGATGGCGTTGCTTGCGGTTGCGTGCCTGGGCATCGGTCTTTCCGCGCCACTGGCTCTCAGACTGGTTGCGCCTGCGGTGCAGATCGTGGCCGCAAGCGACGGCGCGTCGCTGGGCAAGGCCTTGTCCATGCCGATTCCGCTTCTGGCAGCCATCGCGTGGCTTTCATTCAGTTTGCTTGCGCTGGCGGCGGCCCTGTTCTTTATCCGTCGTCGCCTGCCGCGAGGACGCGAAGAAGACCTGACCGGGACCTGGGACTGCGGCTACGCCCGCCCGACGGCCCGGATGCAGTACACCGCCACCTCGTTCGCACAGCCTCTGGCACATTTATTCCGATTCATCCTGAACCCGCGAACGCGAGGCAGTCTGCCCCAGGGGTTCTTCCCCAGAGACGCGAAATTCGAAACCTGTACGCCGGATGCGGCCAGAGAGTGGCTTTTTGCCCCATTCTTTCGTGCGATCGATCGCGTCGTGGCCCCCATCCGACGCATGCAGCACGGACGAGTTCACGGTTACCTTCTCTATATCGCGATCGTTTTGATTCTGCTGCTGATCTGGAAAGCGGGAGGCCAATCATGAACGTGACACAGTGGATTCTCCCGCTGGCCGCATGGGTTCTGGCACCCCTGATGCTCGGAATCATCAACCGGGTCAAGGCGAAGTTCGCCGGACGGCGAGGGCAGCCGCTCCTGCAGCTATACTACGATCTTTTCAAGTTGCTGCGAAAAGGCTCGGTCTACAGCCGCTCGACCAGTCTCGTCCTGCGCGTAGCGCCGTCGGTGTCGCTGGCCTGCATGTTTCTGGCCACAACACTGCTGCCTTGGGGCGGCCTGTCGGCTCCCGTGGCTTTCGCCGGAGACATCATTCTGCTGGCCTATCTCCTGGGTCTGGCCCGCTTCGTCACGGTGCTGGCGGCTTTGGACACAGGTTCAGCATTCGAGGGTATGGGCGCCAGCCGCGAGGTCCAGTTCGGCGCGCTGGCCGAGCCGGCGTTTTTCCTGGGCCTACTGGTCCTGGTGCTGCAATCGGAAACCCTGAGTCTGTCGAGCATCATGTCGGAACTCTCAGCAGCCACATGGCAAAGCTCAGCCATCCTGCTGGTCCTGGTGGCCTTCTCTTGGTTCGTCCTGCTGCTGACCGAGAACTCCCGCATTCCGGTCGACGATCCGAACACCCACCTGGAGCTGACGATGATCCACGAGGTGATGGTGCTCGACTACAGTGGGCCGGACTTCGCCTATATCCTGTACGGAGCCTCGCTGAAGCTCTGGGTGTTCGCGGCATTGGTGGTGAACCTGCTGGTCCCGATGGCGTCGTTGCCCGTCTGGACGCAGATTCCGCTGTTTGTGTTGGGAATCGGGATCGTCGCGGTTCTCGTCGGAGTGGTCGAGTCGATCCTGGCCCGACTGCGGCTCTATCAGGTGCCCAAGATCCTGATCGGTTCGGCGGCGCTGAGCCTCATCGCGTTGATCGTCAAGCTGATGGACTAAGCCATGGATATTCTCTCCGTCCTGTTGATCTTGTCTTGTCTGTTCCTGCTCGGGTCGAGCCGGTTGCACGTCGCAATCCGCGTGGTCGCGGCCCAAGGTTTCCTGTTGGGAATCCTCCCGCTGGTCCGGTCGATGCCGGATATCACGGCCGGCATCTGGATTTTGAGCGTCAGCACGATCGTCTCCAAGGGCCTCGTGCTACCCTGGCTGATGCGGGTCTGCCTGCGGAACTCCGAGATCCGCCGGGAGATCGAACCTTTCGTCGGGTTCGGCGCATCCCTGCTCTGCGGAACCGGCCTGTTGGCCCTGGCGGTCTGGGTCACGACTCGCATGCAATTGACGCAGAGCGAAACGCCCGCGGTGCTGATGATCAGTTCGTTCTTCCTGGTGTTTGTGGGCCTGTTCATCATGGTCACGCGGCGCAAGGCCATCACGCAATCCCTGGCCTATCTCGTTCTGGAAAACGGCGTCTACGGCGTCGGCGTCGGCATGAGCCTGGAGTTCCCCTTCGTCGTGGAGCTCGGCATCCTCCTGGACGTCTTCGTGGGCGTGTTCCTCATGGGTAACCTGCTGTTCCATCTGGATCGCCAGTTCGAGCACATGGACGCGGACAAGCTGACGGAGTTGTCCGACCTGTCGGAATCGGCGGTGGCTGCCAGGGAGGAAATCGCATAATGCTTCTACTGTCGATCCTTCTGATTCCCACGGTCGCTGGCGTCGCGTCGTATCTGGTCCGTGCCAATTCTCTTCGCCGGGCGATGTGGTTCATCGCGGCTGCGGCGCATCTGGTCCTGTCGGTCCTGGCCGCGATGTCCCCGGAGACCTCGTCGCTCGGAGATTGGATCGGACTGGACGCCCTCAGCGCGATCTTCCTGGTCCTGACGAGCACGCTGTTCCTCGGAGCCACCGTGTACGGGTTTGGCTACCTGGACCGCGAGCCCGTCGCGCCACAGCCCGACTCGGAAGACGGCAGCCTGATCCGAAACGAACCCGAACCGGTCTTCACCGGGAGCATCCTTCTGCTGCTGGCGACGATGAGCCTGGCGATCGTCAGCCGGCATCTGGGTCTGCAGTGGGTGGCGATCGAAGCGACGACGCTGGCCAGCGCCCCTTTGATCTATTTCCATCGCACCCGCCGGTCGCTGGAGGCCGCGTGGAAGTACTTGATTCTGTGCTCGGTGGGCATCGCGATGGCGCTGCTCGGCATCTTCTTCATCGTGATCGCCATGCAAGGCGAGCACCGCGACCTGACGCTGACCGCCCTGCTCCAGCAGGCGAACGGGCTGAATCACAAGTGGCTGTCCACCGCGTTCCTCTTCATGCTCGTCGGTTACGGAACCAAGATGGGTCTGGCCCCCCTGCACACGTGGCTGCCCGACGCGCACAGCGAGGCGCCGTCGCCGGTCTCGGCACTGCTGTCGGGTGCTTTGCTGAACTGCGCATTCCTGGGCATCCTGCGGGTGCAGCAGGTCTGCGCCGCGGCGGGAATGGCCGCCTTCGGAGGCGATCTGCTGGTGCTCTTTGGATTGCTGTCCATGGGCGTCGCCGGGGTTTTCATCCTGCGTCAGACCGACTACAAGCGGATGCTTGCCTATTCGAGCGTCGAGCACATGGGCATCCTCGCGATCGGCGTCGGCCTGGGCGGCCTGGGTCTGTTCGGCTCCTTCCTCCACGTGGTCAACCATTCGCTGGTCAAGGCGATGCTGTTCCTCACAGCAGGCAACCTGATGGCCCGCTTCCACACCAAGGACACCAGCAAGATCCAGGGCGTCTGCCGGGTGCTGCCGATCTCCGGCGTCCTGTGGGTCGCCGGGTTCCTCGCCATCACGGGTTCGCCTCCGTTTGGGACGTTCATCAGTGAATTCACGATCCTGAGGGCGACGATCGAACAGGGGCGATGGATCGTCGCAGGGCTCTACAGCCTGTTTCTGATTGTGGTCTTCGTCGGCATGTCCGCGATCATCCTGAAAATGGCGCTGGGCAAGTCACAGGAGAGCCGTACCCGCGAATCGTGGACGACGGTCGTGACGCCGTTGGTGTTCGCGGTTATTGCGTTGACGCTGGGCGTGTACTTGCCCCAACCGCTCCTGGACAAGCTGAACATGGCGGCCCAACTGCTGGGAGGGACGGCTCAATGACGACGACACTGCCGCAAATCCACAATGGCCAGGCCATCCCCTGGAAGAACGTTCCCGAACTGTCTGTGACCGAGTTCCGTTCTGCGGTGATCGAGCGGGTTCACAAGGACAGGCGGATCTCCTCGCTCTTCGGGATTCCCGACGGCGATCAGATCATCCTGGTGGCTGTGCTGACGAACGATCATCAGGCAACGATGTCGGTGTGCCGAACACGGGTTCGCGACGCGTATCCGGCGTTGACACCGGAGGTCCCGCAGGCCCACTGGTTCGAACGGGAGATCGCGGAGCAATGGGGGGTCGTGCCCCAGGGGCATCCCTGGCTCAAGCCCATCCGCTTTCATCCGTCCTATACAGGTCGTGACGTCTGGGGCCGCGACCGAACGCAGATCGAGCCTTGCGTTACCGACTACTTCCGCGTCGAAGGTCAGGAGGTCCATGAGGTCGCGGTCGGCCCGGTCCACGCCGGGATCATCGAACCGGGACATTTCCGGTTCCAATGCCACGGCGAAAACGTATTCCACCTGGAGATCGAGCTGGGCTATCAGCATCGCGGTGTCGAGCGGGCCCTTGTCGGCGGCCCGAACCCCCGCACCGCCCACCTCATGGAGACCCTCGCAGGCGACACGACCATCGGACACGCAACCGCCTACGCCTCCGTCATGGAAGGGCTTGGCGGCACAACCGCCCCGGCGAGGGCCCATTCGGTTCGCGCTATCGCCTTGGAACTGGAGCGGCTGGCCAACCACACGGGCGATCTCGGCGCGCTGGCCAACGACGTGGGTTTTTTGCCGACCGCTTCCTATTGCGGCCGACTCCGCGGCGATTACCTCAATATGACCGCCGTGCTGTGTGGCAACCGGTTCGGGCGCAATCTCGTCCGGCCCGGCGGTGTCCGAATCGACGTGACCCCGCAGATGATTGACGATCTCTTGGATCGTCTGCGACGGACGTTCAACGACACCCGCAACGCGGTGAATCTGCTCTGGGAGACACCCTCGGTGATGTCGCGGTTCGACGGCACCGGCTGCGTTCCGCGTCAGGATGCGATGCGGCTTGGTCTCGTCGGTCCGGCCGGGCGGGCCAGCGGGGTCAACCTCGACGTGCGAAGCGATCTGCCCTGGGGCAGCTACCAGTCGCACCCGCTGCCCTCGATGACTTGGAATACAGGCGATGTCGCTGCGCGGGCCTACGTGCGGTGGTTCGAGATCGAGAAGTCCGTCGAGTTCATCACAGATGAAGCCCGCGCCTTGCCGATGGGTTCCGTCCTGGAGAAGGTCGCCGCCCCGGCGGGGGAGCATCTGGCGGTCGCCTTGGTCGAAGGCTGGCGAGGGGAGATCTGCCATACCGCGGTGACCGACGCCCAGGGCAGGCTGCGGCACTACAAGATCGTCGACCCGTCCTTCCACAACTGGTTCGGATTGGCGATGGCCCTGCGCAACCAGCAGATCTCCGACTTCCCGCTGTGCAACAAAAGTTTCAATCTGTCCTATTGCGGACATGATCTATGAGGTCTTCGTCATGCTGAGAATCCTGCAGGCTCGATGGAAGCAAGGGTTTCGAACGGTGGGCTTTCCCGACACGCCGCCGACCCTTCCCAAGATGCATAGGGGCCGGCCCGTCTGCGATGCGACCAAGTGCCAGGCTGGCTGCAAGGCATGCGTCGACGCCTGTCCGACCGGCGCGATCACCCGCAAAGGCAAGGCCGTGAGCATCGACCTGGGCAAGTGCCTGTTCTGCACGGATTGTACCGATGCTTGTCCGGCCAAGGCGATCGAGTTCACGAACGAATACCGCATGGCGACCCGTGGGCGAAGCGACCTCGTCGCGGACGACCGCGCGTATGCGGTGGCCAAAGCCCTGGACGGCGAGGCGAGAAGGCTCTTCGGCCGCTCTCTCAAGCTCCGCCAGGTCAGCGCGGGTGGCTGTAACGCCTGCGAAGCCGACACCAACGTGCTGGGCACCATCGTTTTCGATCTCGGTCGATTTGGAATCCAGTTCGTGGCCTCGCCCCGCCACGCCGACGGCTTGCTGATCACCGGTCCGGTCCCTCCGAACATGGAATTGGCCCTCAAGAAGACCTACGAAGCCGTCGCGTCACCCAAGCTGGTCATCGCGGTCGGCGCGTGCGCCATCTCCGGCGGCATCTTCGCCGGCAATCCCGAGGAGGGAAAAGGAGCAAGCGAGGTAGTCCCGGTCGATCTCTACATCCCCGGCTGCCCGCCGCACCCCATCACGATCCTCGATGGCATGTTGCGACTGCTCGGCCGGATCGAGTGACCGGCTTTCACCCACAGTGGACCCTGCCATGGAGCGGTCGCCCTCGACGGAGGGCCTGATCCGCGGCTTCTCTCTCCAGACCCAGCAGATTGATGCCGCGATCGATCGTGTTGCGGAAGATCGTCTCCATGTCGTTGAGCGAGGGCTGCGTCATGTTGATCGCGTAGAGATCGGTCAGAGACGCGACCTTCTCGATGAAATGATCGCCTCGTCCGCAGAAATGAATCGCTCCGCCACCCAGTTCATTGAGCAGTCGCTGGTCATACGGTCGAACAAACTCATCGTACATGGTGGGCGAGAGATTCGTTGCGGCGTCGTCACGCACCATGATCCGGCCCCGATGGAGCATCGACCAGTGGACTGCGTAGGAGCGTGGCTCGTCACTCGTCTCTCGTCGCTCGAAATTGCTGGCAGCCTCGCCGGACGGAGCGATGACCTGTTCCCATCGTTTCATGAAACAGATGTATGTCTCGACGATCAGCGAGAGGAAGTCCTTGATCAGGTCCGGTTTGTCGTAAAAATCCACGTAGAGCGAGCCGCCCCAGAGCATCTCGCAGACATTCATCGGGCCTTGCAGATCCGGATGGTAGATGTGGACGGATTGCGAGAGATTGGGGTACTCCTGGAAGAGCCGCGCGAAGTGTTCGCCCATTCGAAAGACGAGCCCGCCCTGGCCAGCCTCCAGGTCCGGCACGCCGCGATCGAGCAAGCGCTTGACCGCATCGACCCCGCCCTCCAGCGGTCGACAGGCGGGCAATGTGTCGATCTCCCGGTCCATCAGGAAGATCTCGGCGCCGAACAGCGAAGGGAGGATCGCGGTGCCGTAGTTGCATCGCACAGCCAGCAGAGCCCCGCTGCCCTCGGCCAGCGATTTCGAGCACATCTCCAATTGCTGGACGACCATCGCCTGCGGGTCTTCGAGAGCGTCGTTGACGAGAACGTGCGGCCACTCGCACCCCGGCGGCGACGTTTTGGGCCTCTTCGGTGAGAAGACTCCCTTTTCCAGCCGGCCGTCGGCGAACGCTTTCCACTGTCCGAGCAGTTGCTCTTCGACCTGCGGATCGATGCGTCGCTCCAGGTCTTTCAGAAGCGATCCGATCATTCGGTTCCCTTTTTCAGACCGAGCGGGCCGCGATCCACGCACCGGCGACCCAAACTCCGACCATGGCGCCCAAGTTGGCCAGGGCCACGACCAACAAGATCCGTGTCACCGGATTGAACCAGAACCCCTTCATTGTGGCAATCGCCGTGGGCAGTTCCTCCAGGTCACTGACGGTGGGCTTCTTGATCGCGACCTGGACGATGCCTGCGATCCATCCTGCGGCCAGAAGCGGATGCAGCGTGGTAATCGGTGCCGCCAGAAACGCCGACAGGATCGTCAGCGGGTGGGCCAGAGCCATTGCCGCTCCGACCGCGGCCAGAGTGCCGGTGACGAGGACCCAGATGTAGATGTTCTGGAAACCGTGAGTGGTGCCTTGGCCGAAACCCCGGATGATCAGGAGCAGGATCAGCAGCGGGATCCCCCATCCGAAGACCGTGGGCCAGATCGACTTGGGCGGCAACTGCATCAGCTCTTCGAGCGAATGTTCCTGCTGGATCTGGCTCTTGATGCCGTCTACATGTCCGGCCCCGATGACCGCGACGACCGTCTTGCCCGGCGCGGTGCGGATCTTCTCGGCCAGGTATGTGTCCCGCTCGTCGATCAGACGTCTCTTGATCTCCGGATATTGCCCCGCGAACTCGGCCATCACCGCCTCGAGCTGGTCCTGCTTCTTGAGCTGCTCGATCGTGGCTGCGTCGATCTCCTCGTGGACGAAGAGCCCGGTCATCACCTGCGTGGCCAGCTTCAGCTTGCTCCAGAGGCCCAGATAGCCCCAGACGCGTTTGAGCGTGATCTCGATGTCGCGGTCGGCCAGGACGAGCTGCGTCCCGGTCGATTCCGCCATTCGGATACCCTCGATCATCTCGGCGCCGGGCTGCACGCCCAGCTTCTCCCCGAGCCGACGATAGAACGAACTCATGATAAGCTGCGCCAGCAGGAACACCGCCTTTTTCTGGCGGACGATCTTGACCACGTCCATCTTCCGCCAGTTGTCCGACTGGGTCATCGCCTGATGGCGGGCCTTGCACAGCTCGACGCAGATGGCGTCCGGCCGGACCTGCTCGACCGTCGTGCGAACGTCCTCTACGCTGTCTTGGGAAATATGAGCGGTGCCGACCAGGTACACGTCTTTGTCGCCGACCCGCACGTGCGTGACGCGTTCGGGTAGTTGAATCGATTGCTGTGTCGTTTCTTCCATGGTTCCTGCCTGGACCTGTGAGTTTCAGCTTGTCTTATCGACGGATCATTATAGCAGGTCGAGAGAATCCCGCCACAGTCGGGATATCGGGCGATTCGATGGCCTCTCCCGCTGGGCGAGCCGCGATATGGGACGTTCCCCCAACCATGGAAATGGCTCTGCAAAATCCAAGAGCCGACACGCAACCCACCAAGATCACAGGCGGATCAACTCTACCGCACGCCGGCCGGGGCCAGAGCTTCGTAGCCCTCGCCGGGCTGGGAAATCAGACGGAATGCGAGCACAGACTTGCCCGTTTCCCCAAAGTCCCCTCGCAGAATGATCCAAGTATCGGAGGATTTCTCGACCTGCCTTTCCGGCATGAGGAAACGGCAGTCAAGTCGCTGTCGGCCCATGGGTCCCAGCGCGACGTCCCACGTACGTGGCGTCAGTCGCCAGCCGGTCGGTGCGTGCTCGACCACGATCCGTCCGCGAACGGCCGATTCGGAGAAGTTGTACACGTACAGAGGCAGATCGATCTCCGTATCGGGCTGGACCCGGTGCTCGATGTCCGAGGCCCACGGGATCTGCTCGATGTTGACGCTCGTGGATCGCGGCATGTGCAACTGGAGCACGATCGGATTGGGCTTGCCCGATCGCCAAGCGGACCGCTGAGGCGCAACCAGGGGCAGACGTCCCGCGTCGCCCTCGCGGAGCAACACGAACACAGGCGTCGATCGCAGTTGTCCCGGCGTCTGGGCGTTCAACGAACGCCCCAGATAATCGTACACCCCTTCGACACGCAGCTCTGCCGGCAACTTCCAGTCGACGACGGTCTTTCCCCGCTGGTCCCAGTCGCCAGGTCTCTCAGCCCAGGCCACGAGAATGTCGCAAGGTTTGCCGTCAGGCCGGGCTCGGAACGCGTAGATATGCGCATCGGGCTTTCCGTCGAGATCCCACCGGCCTAGGCACTTCGCGCCGTCCAGGAACCGGCCGACCGCCGCCAGAGCCACGTAGCTCGGTCGCGGCGTCTCATCGAGGCGGAGCAGGCCGAACTGGATTTTGCCTCCTTCGCAGTAGTGGCCCAGGATGAAATGGAAGTGTCGATCGGCGCCCGCGAACAGGCTGCTGGCATAAGACTGCGCCATGAACTCGGCCTTGCGAATCTCCCCCTCGCGGGACAGGTCGCACCATGGCTCGGGCGTGGCATACGCGATGCCCCGGTCGCTCTCCGTGACCCAGATGGGCCGACCGCAGGCCGCCTCGTGCACCGGTTTCCAGAGCCGCTCGTAGGAATCGGGCCAATCATACGTGTGAATGTTGTACGTGTCGTAGTACGGCCAAGTCTCGTTCTGCAACACCAGGTTGGTGTGCAGGCGGGTCGGCACCGCCGTCGAGACGTTCCAGCAGACCAGGACGTTCGGATCGCCTGCCTTGAAACCGAGATATGCGGCTTTCTGATACGAGCACATCTCGTCGGTGGTGTGCCCGCCAAAGCTGGCGACATTGCCCTCATTCCAGGGCTCCCAGGCGTGAACCGTCCCGCGGAACCGCACCGCCATCGCCTTGCAGAATCGGTACACATCCCGCAGATCGCCTGCATAGCGTCCTGTCGTGTCCCCCTCGACGACCGCCCATTTGGGCGTGTCGTGGAAGACCTGGAGCACCTTGAGCCCCCGCGCAGTCTGGATTCGCGCGGAGGTGTCGTAGGTCGTTTCGGGACCCGCGAAATCCTGGGGTCCATTCGGCTGCATATCCCGCCATCGCAGGCGGTCGCGCACCCAGTTGGTTCCCGCCAACGAGGCCAAAAGGGCCAGGCGGTCCTGTTTGTCGCGATCGTCCCTCGCAAACCACGCAGCCGCGGAATCGAGACAGATCGGGGAACCCTCGGAAATCGGCGCCGCCGGTTTGGCCAGCACCGCGGCGGTCGTCCAGACGAGGGGTTCACCGTTTGGACCGAGAAACTCGACTCGATACCAGCCAATCCCCAACGCACCCAGTTCGAGTGAGGATGTGAATGCGGTCAGCGTTCCCGACCGCACCAAGTCCGCGCGATCGTCCACGACCCGCCACTGCGTGGCGGCCGACGCCGCTTCCGCAGGGATGGCGACCTTGACATCCTGTCCCTCCCAAAACACCCCGGCCAGTTCCCTCTGGGCCGCCGGGACGCTTCGCTCGACGGCAAATACCCCGCCTGCAATCAGAACCATCGCACCGAGCAGCAGACCACGCACACCATGTTTTCGCACAAATACCTCGCTTTACGGAAGAACGTGACATTGATTTCGCAGCAGAGCCTGAACGTCAATCAGGCCGTCCTCGTCCGCCAGATACGCGCGGATGCACTCGATCATCGCTTTGGCCTGGGGATCGCCGCCCGGATAGGCGAAGAGATACTTCATGCTGCGATCCACCGCTGTGACCGCGTCGCCGACAGCCTGGGCCCGCTGCATCTGCACAAGGAACCGCTGTCCGTGCTTGCTGCACGCCTGATTGAGCGTCTGGCGGAGCTTTCCGATCGCGGAATTCGCGGCCCCTTCGATCAGCGCCGACTCGCTCGGAAGCACCAGCGCATCCTCCGGCACGTTCCGATAGGGGTCCGCCTGGACCATGCGGTCGGAATGCTGGGCCTGGCCTTCGACCCGCTCAGCGATGAGCACCTCGCCGGTAACGGTGTCGAGCATCTTGACCATGCAAAGGACCTTCGCGGTCCACGTGAACGTCTCGATCGGATAGCGATGCACGACCATGTTGGGCACGAGCACCTCCGGCGGAATCGACGCCAGACGCATCTTCGCGCCGCCTACGTCGGCGGCCGCCTGCACCAGCCGCTCGCGGGCCTCATGCACCCGAATTTCAGCCTCACGCCTTCGCTGCATCTCCTCCGGCGTGACCGGTCCCGGATGCTGCATGCGGGCCAGCCTCTCTTCGGCCTCCGCCAGATTCCGCCGGGCGTGTTCGAGACGTCCCACCGCGGCGTCGAGATGCTCGGCCGCGTGGACGTAATCGGGATTGGGTTCCCGCCGGTATCCGTCCTGATAGGTCGATTCGCCGTACCCGGTCTGCTTGTTCTCAGAAACCACCTTGCTGTCGAGCACCTGGCCGACGATCAGGGCGCCGACGCCCTGCAGTTGCCCTGTGGCGACGCGGGACTTCGGGTCGATTCGGTCGGTCTTGCTGAGATCCTGTTCGCTTAGAATGGCCTGCAAGTCGATCCGCTCGACGATCATCACATTGGGCGGATGAGTCTTCGTGAGATGTTCGAGGGCCGCCGCGTCGAGGATCGCACTCAGCGATTGCTGCTGGGGCGTGGCCTTGAAACCTGTGAACGCAATCGTGTAGGCGACATCCCTTCGAACCTGCTCGGAAGATTCGCCCAATTGCCGGCGCGCTTCGGAAAGCTCGGGCAGGTAGTGCAGAGCCGCCGCCGCGTGGAAGGTCGCAATGCCGGCAACCCCGTCCTGCAGGTATTGCTTCGAGGCCTCCAGGTGCAGACCCGCCAGGCGGGACCGCACATCCGCGAGCAAGGCCGCGACGCCGCCGTATCCGTCGAGCAGGGCCTGGCTCTTCTGAAACAACCGCATCGCCAGGGGATAGTCATGCGCCTCTGCAGCGGTGCGTCCCTGCGCCAGCCAGCCATCGCAGACGGTCTGTTTGGCCCGCAGGAGCAGGCCCGAAATCTCCGGATGGGACGCGTGCAGCTTGGCGGCGCGTTCGAGCGCGGCCAGCGACTCCTCGGCTCGTCCCTCCTGTAAGAGTTTGCGTCCGTTCTCGATCAGCACCGCAGCCTCGCGCCGGTCCTTCACCGTCCGCAGGATCGTCTTGGCTTCGGAGCCATCCTGATAGACCAGAGCCGCCTGGGCCTCGGATTCGGCATTGGCGAGATCGCCCTCGTTCAGCCGCTGGCCGGCCCGATCCAGATAATAGCGGTACGCACGGTCCTTGATCCGCTTGAGATCCGCGTCGCCGCCGGGCATCGTCCGGTACATGGCCAGCGCCTCGTTCATCCGCTGTACCGCGGCCTGCCATTGGCGTTCTTCCGCCAGAGAAAGCGCATCGGCGCGGACCTTCTCCGCCTCGGAGATCGCCTGGACGACGCGCTGGCGGAGCGGACCGTACGTCGGGTCCAGGGGACAGAACTGGATGGCTCGCTCGATCGCGTCCTTGGCCCCGCCGAGGTCCGCACGATCGAAGCGGATCTGGGCCTCGCGATGGTAGAATCGTCCCGCTTCGAGTTTCACCTGTTCCAGTCGCTTGCGGTATTTCGCGGCGGCCTTGTTGCTGTTCCTGTCCTCGGCCAGCCGGATCGCGGCCTCCAGTTCCGCGACGGCCTGATCGTACTGTCCCTCTCGCGAGAGCCGGTCCCCCCGCTTGTACGCCTTCTCATGCGCACAGCTTGCCACCACGAAAAGGGCCCCGGCGATAACGCTCAACAGAGCCAGTCTGACCGACCACCTACCGCTGATGCCTATTCCCCGTTGAATTCTCATTTTCTCTGCCTCACCAATCCTGCGATCCGACGCATCCTGCACTCGGGCTCCGCACCCGGCGGGCCGTGCCCGATTGTACCGTGTTACGTGTCCAACACAACGGCTCTTTCCGAGTCCTTCCAGGAAGGCTCTCCCCGTAAAAGGCAGCGAATGCCCATTGCGTCACAAGGAGACGGGAAAACAAGGTCGCTGCAACGGTTGACCGGTGAGCGTTTTGGCGATACCATGGCGGTTTTTGGATAGGAGCCTGCAGATGACGAACGTAACGCTGATTACCGGAGACGGCATTGGGCCGGAGATCGCAGAGGCCGCCCGCAGGTGCATCGACGCCACCGGGGCTGATATCCACTGGGAACTCGCGGAGGCGGGCGTGGACGTGATGGAGAGGCTGGGCACGCCTCTGCCGGAGGCGACGATTGAGTCCGTCAAGAAGAACGGCGTCGCGCTGAAGGCACCGATCACAACCCCCGTCGGGACGGGCTTTCGCAGCATCAACGTGTACCTGCGTCAAAGCTTGGATCTCTATGCCTGCCTGCGACCGTGCAAGAGCTATAAGGGTGTCCGCAGCAAGTATGAGAACATCGATTTGGTACTCGTCCGCGAGAACACCGAGGATCTCTACGCCGGGATCGAGTACCAGAAGGGCCAGAACGACACGCTCGAACTGATCGACTGGCTGAACAAACACAGCAAGAAGAAGATCGGCGTCGACGCCGGGGTCAGCATTAAACCGATCTCCGTGACCGCGACCGAGCGGATCGTACGATTCGCCTTCGAGTACGCGCGTAAGAACGGCCGCAAGAAGGTCACCAGCGTCCACAAAGCCAACATCATGAAGTTCTCCGACGGCCTGTGGCTGGAGGTCAGCCGGGAGGTCGCCAAGAAGTATCCCGACATCGAGTTCGAGGACCGCATCGTCGACAACATGTGCATGCAGCTCGTGCAGAAGCCCGAACTGTACGACGTGCTCGTGCTGCCCAATCTCTACGGCGACATCGTCAGCGACCTGTGCGCCGGATTGGTGGGCGGGCTGGGCGTCGCGCCGGGTGCCAACATCGGCGAAAAGGGCGCCACCTTCGAAGCCACGCACGGCAGCGCACCCAAGTACAAGGGCCTGAACAAGGTCAACCCCACCGCGCTGATCCTCAGCGGCGTGCTCATGCTCCGCCACCTGGGCAAGACCGCCGAGGCGGATCGGCTGGAAAAGGCCGTCGCCGAGACCATCGCCGAGGGCCGCAAGGTCACCTACGACATGAAGGACAACCGTGACGACCCGACGGCCGTCGGAACCCGTGAAATGGCAGATGAAATCATTCGGAAGATTCGCGGTGCGTGACGCGTTTCTCGCAAGGCGTGAAACGGGAATCGGTATGCTGCTTCACGCTTGACGAATGACGTTTCACGCCCCGCAAGGAGGCAACCATGACCCAGAAAGCGCTCGTTCCCATCGCCGACGGAACGGAAGAAATCGAAGCGGTGTGCATTGTCGACACATTGCGGCGAGCCGGGGTGGAGGTGACCGTCGCCTCAGTGGACAGACTGCAGGTGACTGCCAGCCGGGGCGTGAAACTCGTGGCCGATGCGCTGATCTCGGATTGTGCCGGGCGCGCGTACGACTGCATTGCCCTGCCCGGCGGAATGCCTGGAGCGGAGCACTTGCGGGACTCGGCGGTGTTGATCGACATGCTCAAGAAGCAGAAGGCCGCAGGCCGACTGTACGGAGCCATCTGCGCCTCGCCGGTGGTCGCGCTGCTGCCGCACGGACTCCTGGACGGGATCAAAGCGACCTGCTACCCCTCGATGCGCAGCCAGATCAGCCCGACCCTGGCTCGCAACGAACGCGTTGTGGTGGACGGCAACTGTGTGACCAGCCAAGGCCCCGCTACGGCCATCGAATTCGCTCTCAAGCTGATCGAACTGCTCCTGGGGCCCCAGAAAGCCAAAGACGTGGGCGGTCCCATGCTGGTCGGGACTGCTTGATGTCATGCGGGAGCTTCGGCTTGAATCGCACGACCTACCTGGATCTGATTTCCAGACGAAGCGGCCATAGTGGCTGGGTCGCCGCCCTGATTCGTACGGGCCTGATCGGGCTGTCGTTGCCCTACTCCGCAATCACTCGTATCCGAAATCGGCTGTACGCGTGCGGCATGCTGAAAACCCATCACGTTGGGGTTCCCGTCATCTGCATCGGCAACCTGACGACCGGAGGAACCGGCAAAACGCCTCTGGTTGTCTGGCTGTGTCGCCACGTGCGTGAAAAAGGGCTCGGATGCGCGATTCTCACCCGAGGCTACAGGACGCCAAAAGGCCAGTTGTCCGACGAGCCTGCCCTGCTGGCGGCCCAGTGTCCCGATGTTCCGGTCGTGGTCAATCCGGACCGAGTGGCCGGTGCCGCGGAAGCAATCCGAAACCACAGGGCGCAAGTGCTCGTGATGGACGACGGATTCCAGCACCGCCGACTCGCCAGGGACCTGGACATCATCGCCATCGACGCGACAAATCCTTTCGGCTACGGCCGGGTCCTGCCGGCCGGACTCTTGCGGGAGCCCCTCACTGGGTTGAAACGGGCCCACGCGGTGGTCTTGACCCGTTGCGATCAAGTCGCCGATGAAGCGATCGCTCGAATCGAAGAGGAAATCCGCCGGATCAATCGCCATCTGGCGATCGCCAGGTCGGTTCATGCACCCGTCGCGGTCCGAACAGCCACAGGGGCGGAAGTCCCCCTCGACCAGTTGCGAGACAAGCGAGTCTTCGCGTTCTGCGGGATCGGCAATCCACAGGCCTTTTCTCGGACCGTCTCTCAACTGGGAGCCACCCTCGTCGGAACCAGGGCTTTCGACGACCACTATCGGTATACGCCGCAAGACCTGAAGGCCGTCCAGGACCAAGCCCAAAGCCTGGATGCCGCCTTGGTGCTGACCACGCAGAAAGACTGGACCAAGATCGAGCCGTGCAAGCTGCCGCAGCAAGGTCCTCCCCTGGCCTGCCTGGCCATCGACCTGAAAATCACAGCCGGGGAGGAATTGTTCACGGCCTTGATCGACCGCGTCCTGGGCGGTAGAATACCCCGTCCTGAGTGAGTGCGCGAAATCCGCTAACGTTAGGACCAAGTGGCCCATTATGTACGAACGACTGCTCAAGACAATCGGAAATCTCGGCGCCCCGAAGATTCTCGTCGTCGGCGACTTCATGCTCGACGTCTATATCTTCGGCGACGCCGTACGCATCAGCCCGGAGGCGCCGGTGCCGATCCTGAAGGTGACCGAGACCGAATCCCGCTGCGGCGGCGCGGCCTCCGTGGCGGCCGACATCGCAGCGCTGGGGGCTGTTCCTATGTGCGTCGGTGTCCTGGGCCAGGACGCCAACGGAGACCTGCTCAAGAAACAGTTGACCGCCATCGGAGCCGAACTCTCCGGCCTGATCGACGCGCCCGACCGTCCCACGACAACCAAACAGAGGCTTATCGGCCTGGCCCAGCACCGACACCGACAACAACTGATGCGGATCGACCAGGAGTGCACCGATCCGATGCCCGAGGCGGTCTGCCAGGAGGTGCTGAGCAAGTATCGCCAAGCCCTCGGACAGGCGGACATCGTCTGCCTTCAGGATTTCGACAAGGGCCTGTTGTCTCCGGCGATCTGCAAGGAGATGATTCGTCTGGCCAAAGAGGCCGGACTGCGAGTCCTCGTCGATCCGACCCACAGCCAGGATTACAGCAAATACGCCGGGGCAACCCTGTTGATCCCCAACCGGTGCGATGCCTCCTCCGTCGTCGGGTTCGAGATCCGCACGCCGAGTGACGCAGCCAGAGCCGCCCGGCACTTGGCCGAATCGCTTTCGCTCGACGCCGTCGTCGTCACCCTCGACAAGGACGGCGCCTACCTGTGGGCCGGCGAGACCTGCGAAATGATTCCCGCCAGGGCCAGGAACGTCTACGACGTCACCGGGGCCGGCGACGTCGTCCTGGCAACCCTCGCGGTGAGTCTGGCCGCCGAGAGCGACTACCCGACGGCGGCACACCTGGCCAACATCGCGGCCGGGATCGAGGTCGAGCGGTTCGGAGCGGCGCCGGTCACTGCGTCGGAGATGATCCATGAGATCGCGGAACAGTACGGAGCTCGCAATGTCAAGCTCCGTTCCCTCGAATCGCTGATGGAAGAGATCAACTGGCGGAGGAGTCGCGGCCAGACCATCGTCTTCACCAACGGCTGCTTCGACGTGATCCATCGCGGACACATCGAGTATCTGCGGTTCTGCAAGGCCCAAGGCGACGTGGTCGTCGTGGGGCTCAACAGCGACAGCTCCGTACGGGCTTTGAAAGGCCCGGAGCGTCCGATCAACAACCAGTTCGACCGGGCCGCGGTGCTCTCGGGACTGGAGACGGTGGACTTTATCACGATCTTCGACGATCCCAGCGTGCTGGGACTGGTCAAGAAGGTCAAACCCGACGTGCTGATCAAAGGCGCCGACTGGGGTAGTAAAGGCGGCGTCGTCGGTTCCGATTTCGTCGAATCCTACGGCGGCAAAGTATTGTTGGCGCCGTTGGTGCAGGGCAAGAGTTCGACGTCAACCATCGAGAAAATCAAGGCGCTTCAGGCCGATGGGGCCCAGGCATGACCGATCACGCAAGAATCCGAGAAGCCGTTGCGACGCATCGCGCGATGCTGACGGCGTTCGAGTCCCACAGCATCGGCACGGTCGTCGCGATGGCCCAGGCGATCGTGCAATCGCTGCGAAACGGCGGCACGCTGTACCTGTGCGGCAACGGGGGGTCGGCCGCCGACGCCCAGCACATCGCAGGTGAATTCGTGGGGCGATTCCGCATGGACCGAAGGCCCCTGCCGGCGGTAGCGCTGTCCACGGACACCTCCGTCCTGACCTGCATCGGCAACGACTACGATTACCCAAGCGTCTTCTCCCGCCAGGTCGAAGCCCTCGTGCGACCGGGGGATATCCTCTGGGCATTCTCCACGAGCGGCAGCTCGCCCAATGTGTTGAAGGCAGCCGACGCGGCCAAACGCAAAGGCGCGTGCGTGTTGGCCTTTACCGGCCGGATCGACAGTAAGCTCCAGGCGATGTCCGATTTGTGCCTGTGCGCCGAGGCGGCGGTAACCGCCCGAAGCCAGGAGATCCATCAGTTGGCGTACCATATCATCTGCGACCTGGTGGAGCAGAGTCTTGGCGGAGATGGCTGATCTATGTCAAATGCGGCGGTATTCTTCGATCGCGACGGCACCCTGATCAACGATCCCGGGTACCTCAACCACCCCGATCAGGTACAACTGCTGGACGGCGCCGCCGAGGCCCTGAGGGAACTGCGCGGCCTGGGCTACAAAACCGTCGTGGTGTCGAACCAATCCGGCGTCGCCCGGGGCATCGTGACCGAGGAAATGTTGGAGAAGATCCACCATCGCCTCGGCGAGCTCCTGGCCGCCCAAGGGGCGACGCTCGACAAGATCTACTACTGTCCCTATCATCCGGACGGTGTCGTCGAACAGTACCGAAAGGACAGCGATTGGCGCAAGCCCAAGCCCGGCATGCTCCTGGCCGCCGCCCGCGAGATGGACATCGACTTGGCCAGGTCCTGGATGATCGGCGACGCCGAACGGGACATGGAAGCCGGACGCAGCGCGGGATGCAGGACGATTCTGGTCAGCACGGCGCGATCGGAATACGGCTACCCGGAGAAGAGCAGGCCGGACCATGTGGCCGTGAACATGAGAGAAGCCGTCAACATCGTAAAGAAATACCATCGTTCTGTTCAGGAGAACCGCCCCATGCCGGCGTCACCGACAAATCACGAGGAAACGTTGTCCGCCAAGTCCGCGGCGATTCTCTCGATGGTGGAGGAATACGCGGCGCAGGAAGCGGAGAAACAGCAGTCGCAGGGGCAAACCTTTTCCGCGGCCGGCGCCAAGACCGAACAACTCCTGGCGAGCATCCTCGAACAACTGCGAGGCCTGCGAAAAGACGAGATGTTCACCGCCGAATTCTCCCTGTTGCGGCTGATCGCGGGCATTCTCCAGGTGTTCGTTCTCTTCTGTCTGCTGATGGCGGTGTGGTTCCTCATGGGCACGAGCCGCCAGAACGACAATGTTCTGGTCTCTTTGGGTTTCGGCGCGGTGTTGCAGATGATGGCCCTGACCTTTTACGTCATGCACGGGCGCCGCTAGACGATGACTTCGAAGCTTGCGAACGTTCAGACTTTGGCGATTCGCTGCCCCAACTGGGTCGGCGACGTGGTGATGGCGACCCCGGTCTTCGAGTGTTTGCGGAGAAACCTGCCGAAGGCCAGAATCGTCGGCGTAATGAAAAAAAGCGCCAAGGGCATCGTGCGGGACGCGCCCTGGTTTGACGACGTGGTGGACGCCGACGACAAGACGTGGGCCGGTTTTCGACGAATGCGGGCGCAGCTTCGTGCCTTGTCGCCCGACGCCGCCATCGTGCTGACCAACTCGATCCGTTCGGCGCTGACCCTGCGTCTGAGCGGCATTCGGAGGCTGTACGGTTACCGTCGCCAGGGGCGGAACCTCCTTCTGGCCGGCGGTCCGTCTGCTTCTCATAATGGAACGATGGTCCCGATCCCTATGGGCCAGTACTATCTGGAGATTTGCCGGTGGCTGGGCTTGGATATTCCCGAGCGGCCCAGGCCCGCCCTCTTCGTCGGCCCAGACTTGCAGAAGCGCGCGGACTCACTGCTGGCCCGCTACGGCGTCGCAGACAGCGAGTTTCTTATCGGTCTCAATCCCGGCGCCAGCTTCGGCTCTTCCAAATGCTGGCCGCCGGAGTATTTTGCGGAACTGGCCCGGTTGTGCCGAAAGGCATTCAAAGCCAAGATCATTCTCTTCTCAGGACCGGGCGAAGAGGGTATCATAGAGGATATCCTGGGCCGGGCGCAGGTCGAGATGATCGACTCGCGGGTCGATCTGGAAATGCTCAAACCGCTGGTGAAGCGGTGTAATCTGTTCATCACAAACGACACGGGTCCCCGCCATTACGCGGTGGCCTTCGACGTTCCGACCGTGGTGATCATCGGTTCGACCGATCCGCGGTACACGGCGGCGAACCTGGAACATACGGCGGTGGTGCGCAAAGAGCTGGATTGTTCGCCCTGTCATAAGAGAATCTGCCCTGGGCAGCATGAGTGCATGAGACAGATCCGGCCGACGGAGGTCCTGGCGGCCGCCCAACGGCTGGTAACGACACCTGGATAGTATGGACCCTTCGATCTCCCGAAAACGATGGCATAGACTCCGAGACGGAAAGACCGACCCGGGCGAACTGCATCTGCTCGCCCGACAGATCGCCTTTTCGTTCATCGACAAGTATTTTCAGAGCGGACGGTACGTGGCGGAATACATCGACCTGCTCTGTCAGATGGCGACGTTCCACACCAAGGCCGATTTGTCCAACATCGCCTCCGCGGCCTTGTTTGAAATCATCGTCGAGAAACTCTGCGACGACTTCGAGGATCTGCCGGTCGAGGTGTACAGCCGGGTCATGTGCCAGGTGATTTCCTTCTGTCGATCGGTCCCAGCGGGCAAGAACCTCGACGCCAGGCTCACGGATTTCGGCGTCGTGTCGCCGGAGGAGCTTTTGCGACGCGCCGTGGCCACGCACACCCGCCAGTATCATCGCGACCCGGCCAAGCCCCCCCGCCGGATCGTCCTGCTTTCCCGTGTGACCATCGGGGCCGACGTGGCGATCCTGAGCGTCATGATCCAACGTCTTCGACGATTGTTCCCGGAAACCGATATGGTTCTCGTCGGCAACCGCAAACTCGAGGAGCTGTTCGGCGGCAATCCCGATATTCGCATTCGCGAGCTGAGCTACGCGCGCCGCGGCGGTCTCTTCGAACGGTTCGCCAGTTGGCACGCAACCCTGGATATTCTTCAGCAGGAACTGGCCGATGGCGAGCAGGACGTGCTGCTTATCGATCCGGATTCGCGTATCACTCAGCTCGGCGTGCTGCCGGTGATGCATGCCGACAACTACCTGTTCTTCAACACGCGAGACCACGTTTTGACCGCCCAGGGCCATTGCATGGCCGAGTGGACGAACGAATGGATCAACACGGTCTTCGGAACTCCCGATTTTGCCTATCCCACAGTTTGGATTCCCTTGGCGACCATGAGTTCGGGCAAGGCAAAGATCGACGCCCTGCGAGCCGCGGGAGCACGGCGCGTCGTTGCGATGAACCTGGGCGTCGGGCAGAACCCGCGAAAGCGCGTCGGGCTGGAGTTCGAGAAACGTCTCCTGCGGGCCCTCGTTGGCGTCCCCAGCACGGTCGTCGTGCTGGACCGCGGGTTCGGAGCCGATGAAGAAGAACGCTGCGGCCTGCTCATGGCGGACCTCCGCGAGCAAGGCGTGCCCGGGGTGCAGACTTCGATGGCCGCAGCGGCCCCTTCGTTGTCGCACGGGGTCGTCGCGATCGAGTGCGGCATCGGCGAAATGGCCTCCCTGATCGCCCACAGCGACGAATACCTCGGGTATGATTCCGCCTGCCAGCACATCGCGGCGGCGGTCCGCACGCCCACGTTGACGATCTTTGCCGGAAGTAACAACAAGAACTTCATTCGTCGATGGAGTGCCTGCGGCGACACGGACTGCCGGATCGTGCACGTCAATACGCTGACCGATTCGCAGCACATCGACGTCAACGAGCTGGTCGCCAGAATCATGCAGGAGCGTGCGCAGCGGACGCCGGAACCGCCCAAACCGATGGTCCAGGAGATCCGCGCATCCCGACCCGCAACCAACACTTCGAGCCAGGGAATCAGCAAGCCATAGGAGCCGGGCGCCCTTGCCCCGAGGTAGGGATGAGAATTCTCTTCATATACCCTTCGACCGACTCGCAGGTGGGCTTCAACTACGGCGTCGCCCACATCGCTGCGATTCTCAAACGCGCCGGGCACGAGGTCCGATTCTGGCAGCTCTGCGAGGAATTGGAACCCCTGCCGAGCGAGCAGCAGTTCGTCGAGCGGATCGCCGAGGAGAAACCCGACATCCTGGCGTTCTCGGTGGTCACGAACCAATGGCCATACACGGAAATGCTCGCAACGTGGGCCCGGCAGAAGTTCTCCATCCCCTTCGTGATCGGCGGTGTCCACACTCTCTCGAACACCGAACCGATCCTCGCCACCGGCCTGTTCGACTATGTCTTTCGCGGCGAGTGCGAGGAGGCGTTCCTCGAATTCGTCAACCGGCTCGCGCGGGGCGAAAGCGTCGAGGATGTCCCGAATCTCGCCTGCGTTCGAGACGGACGGGTGAGAATCAATCCCGTCGGCCCGTTGCCCGAGCTGACGAAGCTGCCGCTGAAAGACTACGCGTGCATGGACTTCCAGCGTCTGATCGACGCCAAGCAGGGCTGGGTCGGCCTGATGGCGTCCCGCGGATGTCCTTTCTCGTGCACCTACTGCTTCAATCACGTGATGGTCGAGTCGTACCGCAAGGACCTCAAGTGCAGTTTCAAAGACCTGGGCTACATCCGTCGTTTCGACATCGGCCAGATGATCGACGAGATCCGGTATCTGCTCTCCCACTACCGCAACATTCGCACGTTTATCTTCGACGACGACCTGTTCACGTTCGACAAGCCGTATGTCAAAGATTTCTGCAAGGAATACCGCAAGATCACAGACTTGCCGTTTGTGGTCAACGCACACGTGGGCTTCTTCGACGACGAGTTGGCGACCTGCCTGGCGCAGGCCAACTGCAAAATCGTGAAGTTCGGCGTCGAATCGGGCAGCCCCAAGATCCGCAAGACAATCCTGAACCGCCATATGACCAACGAGGCCATCGTCGAAGCGATCGCCGCAGTCGAGCGTCATGGGATGCACAGCTCGGTCTTCATCATCATCGGCTTTCCACACGAGGGTCGCGAGGACGTGCTCGACACGGTCCGCCTGCTGGGCCAGGCCCGGCCGGGCCGGTTCCGCTGGACCTATTTCTTCCCCTTCCCCGGCACGCGGGCCCACGAGATCAGCATCGAGGGCGGGTTCATCAATGAAGAGAAGATGGAGCGGCTCAAGAACTTCACCGACGATTCGTGCCTGGAATTCGCCCCCGAGCACAGCTTCCTGCTCAAAAAGATCGGGCGAATCATGCCTTGGTTCGTCAACGCATACTCGGCCCTCCCGGTGGCGGACTTCTATCGAAGCAAGGTCCAGGAGATCCTGGGAATGGACGAGACCGCCTGGGAACAGGTGACCCCTACGCTTCGCCAGCAGGACGCGGAGTACTCCAAGCGGTTCTGTGAACAGGGCCTGTCGCACTACGCGATCAAGTACAATCGATTCATGGGCGTAATTTCCGATTACTTCCTGAATGAACGATGACGGCGACCTGTGCATATCCCGAAGATTTACCCAATTCCTCGCGTGATGCGACGGTGTTTTTCGTGGCCGAACCGTTCGCAGAGGCGTTCGCCCAACTCGGATTGACTTCGCTCGAGGCGGTCTTCGCGTTTGAGTCGGGGCGCGACCTCGTCAAGCTCAACCTCGGCCGGTTCCGGCGACGCGTGCAGTTCGCCGCGACACCCACGGGTTCGCAGACGCCGGTGAAGATCTTCTTGAAACGCTACGACCGACCACCGATCCTCCGGCAAATCCGTAATTGGCTCTGCCACGGGGGGCGTAAGTCCTTTGCGTCCGCTGAACGAGAGGCCATCGAGGATCTCACGGCCGCCGGGGTGGGCGTGCCTCGCGTCGTCGCCTGGGGCCAGCAATGGGGACACCTCTTCGAGCGCAAGAGCTTCCTGATGACCGAAGAGATCCACCACTCGCAGTCGCTGGAGCTCAGACTGCCGGCCTGCTTCGCCCCGGGGGCAACGCATGCGTCTGTGGAGGCTCGTCGGGATTTCATCCGCCGGCTCGCGGATTTCATTCGGCGGTTTCACGCGACCGGCCGGCGGCATCGGGATCTGTATCTGTCCCACATTTTCTGCTCCGACGAGGGGCAGTTGTATCTGATCGACCTGGCCAGGGCATCGCGCCCGCTCAGGCAAAGACGATTCCAGGTCAAAGACCTCGCTCAACTCCACTATTCCTCGCCTGCGAAGCATTTCTCGCGAACCGATCGCCTACGCTTCTATCGGGCTTACACCGGTCACGCGAGGCTTTCGTCGGCGGACAAGGCCTTGATTCGCTCGATCCTGCGAAAGACCCTGCGTATGTCGCGTCACAACGTCAAACATGGGGCTGTACCGCCCTTTCTCTCACGCACCAGGAGGACGGACGCTGAATGATTCGCAAGGTCGCGATCATCATCGAGCGGACCGACGTCGCTCTCGGCGGGGCCGAGCGGTCCATCTCCGAGGTCGCGGACGCCCTGTCGGTCCTGGGTCTGGAAGTCCATCTCCTGGCCGCCAAAGGCGCCGCCTGCGTCGCGAACACCCACATCCTTTGTCAGAACCTCCCGGGCAAACGAGTATCCCTCGCGACGTTTGGGGCCGCGATCCAGAGACATCTCGCACAGAACCACTACGATATTGTCCACAGCGTTCTGCCCTTTGACTTCGCAGATCTGTATCAGCCGCGAGGCGGAACCTATGCCGAGTCCCTCCGGCGGAACGCCGCCAGCTATGCAAACCCGGCCGTCCGGCTCTTCAAACGGTTGACCGCGTGCGTCAACCTCCGCCGGATGGAACTGCTGCGAGCGGAGCGTCGGCTCTGCCGGGGGGCGGAGGGGCCGAGGGTCGCCGCCCTGTCGCAGTATGTCGTCGAGCAACTCCATCGGCATTACGGAACCCCTCCCGAGCGCATCATTGTGACCCTCAACGGCGTCGCTACAAACCGAAAGGTCGATCCGATCGAAGCCAAGACCCTTCGGTCACAAATCGTCGGCGCTTCGCAGAACGATTGCGTCGTATTGCTGTTTGCCGCTCATAACGTTCGCCTCAAAGGCCTGGACCGGCTCATCCAGGCTCTGACGAAGACCGAAAACTCCGCTCGTCTGGCCGTTGTCGGCGAGGGGAGAATCGAGGGGCCGCGACGACTGGCCCGACGGCTCGGCGTGGCAGACCGCGTCGTTTTTCTCGGCCCGCTGAATCAGGTCCAGAACGCCATCGCGGCAGCGGATGTAGGCATCCTGCCGACCTTCTATGATCCGTCGAGCCGGTTCATTCTCGAAACCCTCGCGGCGGGCAAACCTGTCGTCACCACCCGTTTCAACGGCGCAACCGACCATTTCACCGACGGTCGTCACGGGATCGTCGTCGAATCGCCCGACAATATCGGGGCGCTGGCGAAAGCCATTGGTTATTTCACAGTCCGCGAGAATCTGTGCCGAGCCGTCCACGCCATCGCCCAGGACAGGTTGGTCGAGAAGATTTCCATCGGCAGGGTTGCCAATGAATTGCTCGACGTGTATGAGAGAATCCAGGAAAGGAAAAAACGCCTGTGACCTACGTGGTTTTCATCGCGGTTGCGTATCTGCTGGGCTCGATCCCGTTCGCCTTTCTCATCGCGCGGGCTCACGACAAGGATCTGCGCACCATCGGTTCCGGCAACATCGGCGCGACGAACCTTGCCCGGGCCCTCGGCCGCAAGTGGGGCTACATCTGCTTTGCCCTCGACGTGTTCAAGGGGTTCATCCCGATGGTCGCGCTGCCGGCGGTCACAGGCAGGCCGGACGGTCCCGCTCCGCTGGCCCTGTGGTTGACGGTGGGCATTGCCGCCATCCTCGGGCACGTCTACCCCGTGACGCTGGGCTTCAAAGGCGGCAAAGGTGTCGCCACGAGCTTCGGGGTGGCCCTGGGCCTGTGGCCCTACTTCACGATCCCCGGCCTGGTCGCCCTGCTCGTATGGGTGGCGGTCGTGCTGATCTGGCGGTACGTCTCTTTGGCCTCGATCTGCGGAGCGGTCGCTTTCCCTGTTGCTCTGCTAGCCGGCATCGTGATCGTCCCGGCCTGGACCGCTTCGTCGCTCTGGCCGCTCCTGATCGCAGCGGTTGCCATCCCGACCATGGTCATCGTTCGCCACCGCGAGAACGTCAAGCGACTCATCGCCGGCACCGAAAGCAAGATCCGCGACAAGTCCGTCAAATGACATCGCAAAATGGCGAATGAGATCGCAGGTTTACCCTATCTGAGCAAGAATCCCTTCTGAAATCCTTGTATTCGTTCCGCCGCGAGCTATGATGGATTGGAGTTTGGCGGCATCGGGACAAGCGGGTCGCGCGTCGCCTGAGGGGGGCGACTGTCGCGACGAGTACGAACGTAGCTGCCGTGGAGACAACATCATTCTTGGAGGACATGTCATGCGTCAGGCGAGAAACCACAGAAATGCGACCGGATACCTGCTTGCGATTCTCGGCTTTGTGCTGGTGCTGGGTATACCCCAGGCGTATGCCGCCGAGGACATCACAGGCGATTGGGACATGGCGATGGAGTTCGGCGGGCGGCAGAGCTTCGCCACGCTGAGTGTCGCAAAGAAGGCCGACGGGACCTATTCCGGCAAATGGGGCCGGGAGGATCTGTCCAACGTCAAGTTCGACGGCCAGAAGCTCACCTTCGTACGGACCGTCCGCTGGGGCGACAACGAGTTCACGCTCGACTATGCCGGCACACTCAAAGACGGTAAGCTGATCGGAACGCTGTCCAGCGACAATGGCGAATTCCCGGCCAACGGCATCAAGATCAAACCCAAGGCGCCCCCGATCGGGGTGTGGAACCTGTCCTATGCGATCGGCGATCGCGACGTCACCGCCAAACTGATCGTCTCCGAGAAGCCCGACGGCAAACTGGATGCCCAGTGGGACAGCCAGATGGGCGAGAGCACGATCACCAACGTCAAGATCGACGGCGGCAAGATCACCTTCGACCGGACGGTGAAGTTCAACGATCGCGACTTCAAGATGACCTTCGAAGGCGTTGCCCAGGGCGACAAACTGACCGGCGCGTCCAAGAGCGACATGGGCGACATCCCGGTCGCCGGCACGCGTGTGGGCACCGAGTTCATCGGCAAGTGGGAACTGACCACCGAGACCGAACAGGGCACCCGACAATCGATGCTGACGGTGTACCCCGACCTGACCGCCCGCCAGGAATTTTTCGGCGGCGAGACGCCCGTCAAGAACTTCAAGCTCGAGGGCAACGAGATGACCTACGCCTTGGAGCTGGGCTTCGGCGATCAGACGTTCGTGATCGATTACAAACTCAAGCTCCAGAACGGCGTCCTCACCGGCGAAAGCCGCTCCGAGCGCGGCACCAACAAGATGACCGGCAAGAAGGTGCAAGAAGCCGCCCCTACGGCGGCCGCCTCGGGCGCCGTCGGCAAGTGGGAGTTCACCCGCGAGACCCCGCAGGGGACACGGACGAGCACGCTGACGATCAAGCCGGACATGACCGGAACCTATACGATGCGTGACGAGGAGACTCCCATCTCGGACCTGAAAGTCAACGGCAACGACGTGAGTTTCACGATCACGCGGACCTTCAACGACCGGGAGTTCAAGATGGAGTTCAAAGGCAAGGTCGAGGGGGACACGCTCAAAGGCGCGTTCATCACGGCCCAGGGCGAACGCGAAGCCGTGGGCAAGAGGGTACCGTGATCGACTATCGATGACTGACGATGGAGGCTTTGACGCCGGCCGGCGTCGTGGCTGTCTCGAACAGTCCCGGCGCCGGCCGGTCGCTTTTGGGCGAATGAAGATCAGATCGCGTCTTCTGTCATCCTGAGCGACAGCGAAGGATCTGGCTCACGACACTAACCGGTGCACGCCATGGCGCCCACGCCGGATGCTTCACTGCGTTCAGCATGACAGAGGCCGGCCACAGCCCACGAAATCTGGTCGCACGCCGGAGAAGAAGAAGCCGAATCAAGCGCCGGACAGGGGGACCAGGCAGAGGAAACGCAGGAGCGAGTCGCTGGTGTTCTTGAAGCAGTGCAGGTCGTTGCCGGGGACGAAGACGACGTCCTCTTTCGAGATCGGATGGTTCCGGCCCTCGTGGACGAAGACGCCGGAGCCCTCGACGATGAAGACCTCGTGCTCGTGCGGGTGTCGGTGCAGGGGCGTGTTGCCGCCGGGCTCGAGCTCGAACATCCGCATCGCGAACGTCGGCGCGCCGTCGTCCTTGGAGATCAGCACGCGGATCCCTACTCCCTTGGCTCCTTCGACGTTCACCGGCTTTTTCGCTACGTCGATGCTTCTGGCGACTTTCATGACGCCCCCTTTCGATCCTCTGAGCCCAACTTCCTGCTCAGCAGTTCTGAAACGATCTTCGGATTGGCCTGGCCCTGGGTCTTCTGCATCACTTGGCCCAGGAGGTAGCCCCGGGCCTTTTGGGCCTTCTTGCCGTTGGTGGTGATCTCCTTGACCGACGCCTCATTCTCCGCAAGGACTTGATTCAAGATCCGCTCCAGCTCGCCGACGTCGCTCTTCTGGATCAGGTTCAATTCCTGCGCCAAAGCCTCGGGCTTTTTGCCTGTCTCGACCATCGCCGTCAGGATCGTATTGCCCGCCGAGGCACTGATCGTCCCGGCCTCGATCATCTTGGCCAGATCCGCGACGCCTTCGGGCTCCAAGCCCAGACCCGCCAGGTCGCAGCCGCGATCCTTGGCCAGTTTGAGGCCCAACTGCGTCAGCAGGTTGCAGACGCGTTTGGCCGAGGCGCCCCGCTTCACCGCCTGCTCGAAGAAATCCGCGGTCGAACGGTCCGCGGTCAGGACGCCTGCGTCGTATGCGCTCAGGCCGTATTCCTGGACGTAGCGAACCTCCCGCTGCACCGGCAGCTCGCACAGCCGCGAACGGACCCTCGCCAGCCAAGGTTCCGAAGGCACCACCGGAACGAGGTCTGGATCGGGGAAATAGCGATAGTCATGGGCCTCCTCCTTTTCTCGCTGAAGGACCGTGACTTCGTTGACGTCGTCCCAGCCGCGGGTGGATTTGTTGCCCATCTGCATCGTCCGGCCGGTTTCCAGGAAGTCGTCGAGCTGGCGGCGGGCCTCATAGGCGACGCTCCGCTCCAGAGCCCGGAAACTGTTGAGGTTCTTGACCTCCACGATGGGCGTCTTGAACTGCCGCCCGTCCTTCTCGAGGACCAGGTTCACGTTGGGCTCGAACCGCATATGGCCCTTCTGCATGTCGGCTTCGGAGACCCCCAGATACCGCACGATCCGTTGCAATTCGACCGCCAGCGCCCGCACTTGCTCGGGACTGTTCAAATCCGGCTCGGTGACAATTTCCAGCAGAGGCGTTCCCGCGCGGTTGAGGTCCACCTGGGAATGGTACCCGGCGGTGTGGAGATTCTTGCCCGCGTCCTCTTCCAAGTGGACCCGTCGGATGCGGACACGTTTGGTCTTTCCGTCTTCGAGGGGGATCTCGATATACCCGGGACCGCCCAGAGGCAGATCGTACTGGCTGATCTGGTAGTTTTTGGGCAGGTCGGGGTAGTAGTAGTTCTTGCGGTCCCACTTCGTGAAGGACGCGATCTCGCAATGGAGGGCCATCGCCGCCAACAGCGCGTGCTCGACGGCCTGCTCGTTCATCACCGGCAGCGCCCCCGGCAAGCCCAGGCACACCGGGCACACCCGGCTGTTGGCCTCTTCCCCGAAACCCAGCGCGCAGCCGCAGAACATTTTCGTCCGCGTGTTGAGCTGCACGTGGATCTCCAGGCCGACCACGATTTTGTACGTCCAATCGCTCATGGTCCCTCATCCGGCCAAGGCCGGTTTTCTCGTATGCCAATCCGTTCGCGCCTCGTGCATCCGGGCGATCCGCAGGAGTTTCGCCTCGCTGAAGGCCGGACCGATCACCTGCAGCCCGATCGGCATACCGGCCTCGTCGAATCCGCACGGGACGCTGATCCCAGGGATGCCCGCGAGGTTGACCGCGATCGTGTAGAGGTCCGACAGATACATCTTCAGCGGGTCGTCCACCTTTTCGCCGAACGCAAAAGCCGTCGTCGGCGCCACCGGCATCATCATGCAGTCGCACCGCTCGAAAGCGCGAACAAAATCGCCTCGGATCAGGTTTCGCACCTTGAGGGCCTTGAGGTAGTACGCGTCGTAATAGCCGCTCGAGAGCGCGTACGTGCCGAGCATGATCCGACGCTTGACCTCTTTGCCGAAGGCCTCCTGGCGGGACTTCGAATACACCTCGATGTAATCGGCCGGTTCCTTCGTGCGATAACCATAATGGACGCCGTCGTACCGGGCCAGGTTGCTGGACGCCTCGGCCGTGGCGATGACATAGTACGCGGCGATGGCGTAGTCCATGTGCGGCAGGGCCAGCTCGACGATCTGGGCCCCTGCCTGGCGATACCCCTCGATCGCCTTGTCGATCGCCTGACGGACCGCCGGGTCGGCGCCCGCGTTGAAATCGGATGCCACGCCGATCCGCAGCCGCTCCCAAGGCTCGTCGAGCTTGGCCAGGTAGTCTTCCACCGGCGCGATCTGTTCGCTGACGCTGGTGCTGTCGGACGGATCGTATCCCGCGATCGCCTGCAGGAGCAAGGCCGCGTCCGCGACCGACTGTGTAATCGGTCCGACTTGGTCGAGGCTCGAGCCGTAGGCGACCAGGCCGAAACGAGAGACCCGCCCGTACGTGGGCTTGAGGCCGACGACCCCGCAGAAGCTGGCGGGCTGGCGGATCGAACCACCGGTGTCCGAGCCCAGGGCCGCAGCGCACAACCTTGCGGCCACCGCCGCGGCCGAGCCGCCGCTACTGCCGCCGGGGACGCGGCAGGTATTCCAGGGGTTGGCGGTTTTCTGGAAGCCCGAGTTCTCGGTGCTGGAGCCCATGGCGAACTCGTCCATATTGGTCTTGCCGACAATGACCGCGTCGGCCGCCAGGAGCTTTCGGATCACGGTCGCATCATACGGAGCATGAAAATTCTCCAGCATCCGCGAGCCGCAGGTCGTCGCGCCGAAGCGGGTGCACAACACATCCTTGACCGCCACCGGCACTCCGGCCAAGGCCCCCACTTTCTCGCCGGACGCGATGCGCCGATCCACCGCCTGCGCCGCCTCCAACGCGCGGTCGCGAAAAACTGCAAGATACGCCCCGACCGTGGGGTCGAGCCGGTCGATCCGATCCAGCATCGCCCGGGTCGCCTCCATGCTGCTGATCTGGCCCGCGGCGATCCCGTCCCGCAACTGCAACGCTGTCAGTTCGTGCAAAGACATAGCGGCAGCTACTTTGCCTCCCCGCCCTTGCGCTGGCTCAGGAGCCATTCATAGAGCTTCGGATTGTTGTACGTCTCGGTCCAAGAGTCGTGATTCGCTTCGGGGTAGACCGTCAACTGCACATTGCCTCCGGCGCGTTTCAACGCATCGACCATCTCCTGCGACTGGCGAAGCGGAACGACGCTGTCCTTGGCGCCGTGGAACGCCCAGACCGGCACGTTCTTGAGCCGCTCGGCCAGGAACCACTCTCCCCCGCCGCAGATGGGCACAATCGCCGCAAATCGGTTGGGATATCGGCACCCCAGAGCCCAGGACCCGAACCCGCCCATGCTCAGGCCGGTCAGGTAGACCCGGTTGACATCCACGGCGTACCGGGTCTGCACGTCGTCCAGCAGGGCCGTCAACGCATCGAGTTGCTCGGTCCACCAAGTTCCCGCCGGGCATTGCGGCGAGACGACGATGAAGGGCAGGTCCTTGCCCTGCTCGATCAGCTTGGGGGGGCCATGCACCTTGACCTTGTTGAGGTCGCTTCCCCGCTCGCCTGCGCCGTGGAGGAACAACATCACAGGCCACTTCTGGTCCTGGTTGTCGCCGTAGCCCGTGGGCAGGTGGAGCAGATACTTGAGTTCCACCGTCTTGGTGATCTGCTTCTGAAAGACCTGTTCGCTCTGCCCCCCGGCCGCCATGGAGCGTTCCGTCATACCGTAAATCCCCCCCAGAACCGTCAACCCCAGAACTGTCGACTTGAAGAACCGCATCCTCGTTTCTCCTTCCACAGCGCCGCTGCGGCGCCGAACCGCGGGAGCTGCCTACGCAGATCCCTCTTCCAAAATCTTGGGGACCTTGAAGAACGGCCCGTCGCTGTCGGGCGCGTTGGACAGGGTCAACTCCGTCCCCAGGGAGGGACGAACCTCGTCGGGCCTCAGGACATTGCTGATGGGCAGGCAGTGGGCCAGCGGCTCGACCGACGTGGTGTCCAGCTCGTTCATCTTCTCGACATAGCCGAGGATGGCTCCGAGCTGGCCGGCAAACTCTTCGACCTCCGCCTCCGTCAGCGCAAGACGAGCCAGCTTGGCGACCTTCCGCACCTGCTGTGCATCCATCCGCTCTTGCATGCGTGCGACCTAAAGAAAAAGCGAGGCACCCTCGCGCCCCGCTGGGAAAGGACGACCCTCGGGATCCCCTGGCGGGAACTCCCTTCGAACAAGGGGCTCAACCGGCCTTCTCGGCAACCGGGTGACGGCGTTTGAGCGGCTTCTGGATCAACCCCATGCGAATGGCTTTGGCCGAGACGCGAATCCGACAGACCTTGCCGTCGATCAGGGCGCGAACCTTCTGAATGTTCGGCTTGAACTTGCGCCGGGTGATGCCGGTGATTTTCTTGCCGACGCCGCCGAGCCGCTTGGCCTTGCCGCGCCGGGTGATGCTGTTGCCGAAAATTGTCTTTTTGCCCGTAAAGGGACATTCTCTGGACATAACCAAACTCCTGCACCGTTGCTGCAACGAAACATCGCTTTGCCGTTTCCGTCCGGGATCGGTCGCGCCGGACAGACGCGGAAGGGGTATTTTACCGCATCGCCGGACATTTGCAACACTTACCTCAAAAAAAGAACTTGAAAAATCCGCGTTTACCTCCGCCGCCCGGCAGTCCGCCCCGCCGGCGAATTCGGACGAACCCCAATGAGCCATCTTGCGTTTTGGGCGCCGATTCGCCATTCTATGGGTAGGCCGCAGGCCCTGCGGCAGGACGAATCCGGTCGGACCAGGAGACGACATGAACATCCTCGGCATCTCGGCTTTCTATCACGACAGCGCCGCTGCCCTTGTGCAGGATGGAAGCGTCGTCGCGGCCGCTCAGGAGGAGCGGTTCACGCGGGTCAAGCACGACAGCCGGTTCCCCTCCCACGCGGTGGACTACTGCCTCCAGAGCGCCGGACTGAAGCCCGAGCAGCTTGACTACGTGGTCTTCTATGAGAAGCCCCTGCTCAAGTTCGAACGCCTCCTGGAGACCTACCTGGCCTACGCACCCCGCGGATTTCGCCAGTTTCTGGCGGGCCTGCCGGTCTGGCTCAAGCACAAGCTGCACCTGCCCCGCGAGATGGACAAGGCCCTGGGCCACGCCTACAAAGGCCGCTACGTCTTCACCGAACACCACGAATCCCACGCGGCCAGCGCGTTCTTCCCCTCGCCCTTCGACCAGGCCGCCATCCTCACCATGGACGGGGTAGGCGAATGGGCCACCGCCAGCTTCGGCCTCGGCCAAGGCAACAAGATCCGCCTGAGCCACGAGCTGCACTTCCCCCACTCGCTGGGCCTGCTCTATTCGGCCTTCACCTACTTCACCGGCTTTAAAGTCAACTCCGGCGAGTACAAGCTCATGGGCCTGGCCCCCTACGGCCAACCCAAGTACCGCGAGCTGATCCTGGAGAAGCTCATCGACCTCAAGCCCGACGGGTCTTTCCGCCTGAACCTGGACTACTTCGGCTATTGCCACACGCTCTACATGACCAACCGTCGGTTCGAGCGGCTCTTCGGCGGCCCTGCCCGCAAGCCCGAAAGCCCACTGACCCAGCGGGAGATGGACCTGGCCGCCTCGATCCAGGCGGTCACCGAGGAGGCCATGCTGCGGACCACCCGCCACGTCCACGAACTGACCGGACAGAAGAACCTCGTCCTGGCCGGCGGTGTGGCCCTCAACTGCGTCGCCAACGGACGCATCCTGCGGGAGACGCCCTTTGAAGACCTCTGGATTCAGCCGGCCGCGGGCGACGCAGGCGGAGCCTTGGGCGCGGCATTGTTCTGCTGGCACCAGCTCCTGGATAAGCCGCGAACCACCGACGGTGGCGACAAGCAGGCGGCCTCGCTGCTGGGGCCGTCGTACAACGACGAGCAGATCCGCCGATTCCTCGCGGAACAAGGTGCCAAGTTCCACGCCTACGGTGACGAGAAGGAGCTGATCGCCAAAGTGGCAGAACTGATCGACCAAGGCAAGGTCATCGGCTGGTTCCAGGGCCGGATGGAGTTCGGACCGCGGGCCCTGGGCAGCCGGAGCATCCTGGGGGACGCCCGCAACGAGCGGATGCAGTCGACGATGAACCTCAAGATCAAGTTCCGCGAGTCGTTCCGCCCGTTCGCGCCCTGCGTGCTGCGGGAGGATGTCGCCGAGTGGTTCGAGATGCGTCCCGGCCAGGACAGTCCCTACATGCTGCTGGTGGCCCCCGTGCGAGCCGACAAGCGTCTGGACTCGCTGCCGACCTCGCTGACGGGCCTGGACAAGCTCAAGGCCCGGCGAAGCATCGTGCCCGCGATCACGCACGTGGACTGCTCCGCCCGCGTCCAGACGGTCGATCCCCAGCGGCACCCGCGCCTGCACAGGCTCTTGATCGAGTTCAAACGCAGGACCGGCTGCCCGGTCGTCATCAACACCAGTTTCAACATCCGAGGCGAGCCCATCGTCTGCTCGCCCCAGGACGCCTACCGCTGCTTCCTGGCCACCGACATGGACGTGCTGGTGCTGGAGAACCAGATCCTGTATAAGCAGGAGCAGCCGCAGGCGAAGAGGCATGAAATCGAAAGGTACAAGGCGCAGTTCTCGCTGGATTGACAGAACGTCAAGCGTGAAACGGGCCTCGTGAAGCGTGGGCTGGCGCACTTGGCTTCACGCTCCACGAGGTGCGTCGAGGAGTTCTCGCATGGCATTGATGGAAATCGAATGGCATCCGACACCCCGCCAGCTTCGGATCTTCGGCGCAAGCGGCCTGGCGGCCTCGGTCGTCGCAGCCAGCGTGCTGCACTATGTCTGGGGGATCGCAGGACCCTGGCCCTGGGTCGTCCTGGCCGCCGGAGCAGGGGTCTTTTTGTGCAGTCGGGTCTCGCTCACGGCCACCCGAGGGCTTTACCTGGGCCTGACGCTGGCGGCGATGCCCATCGGCCTGGGGGTCAGCTACCTGCTGCTGGGAGCGTTCTACTTCCTGCTGCTGACCCCGTTGGCCCTGGTGTTTCGCCTGATCGGACGAGACGCGATGCGGCGTAAGTACGACCCCCAGGCCCAGAGCTACTGGATTGCCCACGCGCCTGCGGAGAACATGGAACGATACCTGCGACAATTCTGAAACAAGATCGTCAAGCGAGGTGGCGAACCTGCGTTTGACGCTTCCCGAGGAACGATCTGAAATGGCATCCGCGAAAGACAAGTCCGCAAAGTTCGACGATCTGGCCCGCCGCAAGCGTCCCTCCCTGCCGATGGAGTTCTGGTGCTTCCTCAAGCACAACAAGAAGTGGTGGCTGCTGCCGATCGTGGTCGTGCTGCTGCTGTTGTGCCTGCTGGTCCTGCTGGGCGGCTCGGGCGCCGCGGTCTTCATCTACCCGCTGTTCTGAAGCAGTGACTCGTGAACCGTGGCTCGTGACCCGTGATCGCGAGACCCCATGTCCTTGGCGTAAGGCATCCTTCGGTTTTTGACGCAAAAAACCCAAGAGCGCCCTGCGCCAGGGGGCGGGATCTCCCCTGGGGCCGGCGTCCACAGCACCGGCCCCCGAGGAGACGTCTTGCAGAAGGATGGTTACAGGGCTTTGCGTCGACGCATCCAGCCGACCAGCCCGGCGCCCAGCGTGCCCAGGAGGATCGCGCCGGGAGCAGGGATCGCGGGACCGACCTGCATGTACGTGCGGAACTGCATGTCGGCGCCGCCGCCGAACGTGGTCTCGATCTCCCAACTCCCTGCATAGTATGTCCAGAAAGAGCCGGGCCCGTAGGAGGCCGGATCCCACTTCACACCGACATTGACATAACCGTCCGGGTCCTTTGGAGAGATCACGATCGCGTACATCTGGCCTGCGGTCAGGCTGATGCCCAAGGGCAGGAAATCGACACTGAGCCACCCATTCGACGGGATGAGATTCGGCGAGGCGACCGAGCCGAGCACCGTCGGTCCCGGCTGGCCCGCCGTGGTGCTCCAGATCTCCACGACCGGAGCGACGTTAGGCACCATGCCCCAGGCAGTGGTGTTTCCGAGATCGACGTGGTCCAGCACACCCGAGAGGCCCGCCGTGAAGGTCTGGGCTCCTGGAGTGTAATCTCCGCCGATTCCGGCGCCACCATTTTCGTCCTCCTGGAACTGGTCGAGGACCACGGTGGCCTGGGCCGCTGAGGACAGCAGCAGACAGCCCACGACCATGATGACGATCCCACACGTTTTCATGTCTGTGACCTCCGAAATAGAAATGCACCCCAAATCCGTTCCCCTATCGCAGGCGTCTCTTGTGCCTGCATCGACGATCGGCGCTGTAATCCGGGGGGGCAGTCCCCCTATCCACCTCGTACGCACAAGGTGCCGCCAATCCAAGCTTCACCTAGAACCGTTTCCAAGGAACTTCCGTGCCGACTTTCGTCAGCGATTCGTGGGATTATCGCAGGACATGTAGCATACCAGATCCGTCAGACGCCGGTAAGGAAAATCCCAGGCATTATAGGAAAACACGGGGCAAACCCAGGATTTGGAGATTGTAGAGGTCTACGCCAACAACTGTAACTTGGTGGCTCATTCGGATTTTGCGTACTTTTGTGGTTCCGGCACGCCCCAAGCGGCGTGCGGAGGAGATTTTCGGCTTGGAGCCAATAGCATGGAGGGGTGTTCCGTGACCGTGATCCGAGACACCAGCTACGGCTCGCCAGCCAGGCGTGCGTGGCACCCGACGCACCGACGAGTTCAACATTCACAACCTCAAGACCGGCCAAGCCCTCATCGGCGACTCCCGTCGCTGCGGCCTGACACGCCGGCAATACCGCACCGCGCAGAAACATCTGGCCCTGTGGGGCTTGGCCGCGTTCAAGCCAACAAGCCGCGGCACGGTCGCAACTCTCCTGGACCACAGGATTTACGACATCAACGACACCCCTGCCCAACAAACAAACAACAAACAGACAACAAACGACCAACAAACAGGTAACAAACAGCCAACAACTAACAAGAATGATAAGAATGAAAAGAATGAAAAGAAGGAGAAAGCAGAGCTCCTCTGTGAGTTGCTTTCGCAAGAGATCCGACGGAGCAAGAGCGATTTCCGCGAGCCTCCGAGGACTCAGCCACCCTGGGGCCCTCATCGGCCCAGGAGGGTCTCCGCCAGGCGGCGGATCTCGGGCGAGGCGGGGTCGAGCTCCAGGGCCCTGCGGATCTCGGCGGCGCCTTGGGCGCGGTCGCCCTTGCGGATCAGCAGCAGGCCCAGATTGCCGTGCAGACGGGCGTTGTTCGGCAGGATCGCGAGGCCCTCGCGGCAGACCTTCTCGGCGTCCTCGAAACGCTTGCTCTTGTAGTAGAGCTCGGCCAGGTCCAGGTAGGCCCAGGCGTTGTCGGGCTCCAGGCGGATCGCCTTGCGCAAGAGCGGTTCGACCAGGTCCGCCCTGCCCTGCTTGTTGTGGCAGACGCCCAGCCAATAGCAGGCCGAGCCCGAGGTGGGCTTGATCGCCAGGAGCTTCTCGTACGCGACGATGGCCCCCGTCAGATCGCCCTTGGCGCGGAGGACCGAGCCCAGCGAGTCGTAGGGCATGTGCGAGTGCGGCAGCAACTTGTGCACGATGCGATATTGTTCGAGCGAGGCGTCGTAGTCCTTGAGGTCCTCCGCCAGCAACTGGCCGTAGTCCTAGCGAAGACGCCAGTCGTCGGGGTAGCGCTCGATCGTCTGGACGTAGCGGTCCGCCAGCGATCGCAACTCCTCCGGCGTCAAGGCCTTCTGTTGCTGTTCGAGCTGGGCGGTCAGTCGCTCCATCCGCTCCGTGTGGCCGAGCTGGTGGGTGAACGGAGGCTTGTCCAGAAAGCCGTGCACCACCATTTGTAGCGTCTTCTGGCGGCTCCACGGGTTGTAGGCCAGGCGCTGGGCACACCATCGTTCGTCGGGGACGGGGGCGACGGGCCGGACCTTGGGGAACCTCTCAAGGATCTGCGGTTCGAGCTGTGCGAGGATCGTGCGGGCGACGACGTGGTTGCCGCGGAACGTCAGGTGCACGTGCTCGTGAAACAGCTCCTCGCCCGCCAGGCCGTGGGGGCTGTTGGCGTCGATCTCGCGGGCCACGTCGGCCAGCACGACGCCCTGGGTCTGGTGTCGATCCGCCACCTGGCGAACGATCTGGTTGATCCGCGTGTCGGCGCGGAAGCGAAGCGTGTCCATGTCGAGCGACTTGACGTAGCCGGCGCGGGCATTGTCGTAGTCCTCCAGGCGTTCATAGCAGCGGGCCAGGCGAAATTGCAGCTCCGCGTGGGAATCGTCGATTGCGGCGGCCTTGCGGTAGGAGGCAATCGCCTCGGCGTCTTTGCCCTGCGTTTCCGCGATCACCCCCTGCTTATACGCGGTCTGCCAGTCCGTCCGCTGCTGGGCGGTCAGATCCGCGCGGTTGAGCGACGCAAAGGGCGGACAGTCCCGCAGATTCGCGCCGACCGTGCATAGGATCGTCCGGGCTCCGCCGTCGGCTGCGAGTCGGCAAATATCTTGGAGGTTCTGCTGAAAATGGCCGTAGGTGGTTGCCATCGCCGGGTCGTCGGCGCGGACTTGGTGGCCCAGGAACATGGCCATGCCGCGCCAAACCGGGGGCCCGCCCTCGGAGAGCTTGCGCCGGCCCAGCGCGCTGACGAGTTGGCCGAGCTTGGTCGCCCGCAGGCGGATGCCGGCGCGGATCAGCGAGAGGTTGGACAGGGTGCCGGTCAAGACCGTGCCGGGCCCGTAGGGTCCGACGACCTCGTTGTTGCCCATGTAGACCACGAAGAAATCCGGGTCGTACCGCGCGCAGTCGCGGGCGATCTGGAGCACGACATGCGAATTGATCGCGGCCATCGCGGCGGTGACCACTTCGAATCGCAGATCGGGCAACCGCTCCTGGAGCATCGCTTCGAGGAGGCGTCCGAATCGAAAGGCGTTGTTGGGGGCCCCCTGCGCCGCCGACTCGCCCAGCACGAAAATGCGACAGGTGTTTTCGGGTTTGGCGGCGGCAAAGAGGAACGGCTCAAACTCGCGGGCCAGTACCGGCGGGAAGAACCGCCATCCGAACTTGACGTTCTCGCCCCGACAAGGCCGGCCGTCGACTTGGCAGGGAATTGCAACGTGAGGGTTGTAGCCGTAGCCGATTGCGCGAAGGCCCAGCTCCAGCAGGCCTAGGAAGACAAGCGGCCCGACGAGGATCGCGCCCAAACGAAAAAGCCAGAGACGTCGGCGCGAGGCGGGCGGGGTCCGGGCCTCCCGGGGTCCGGGACCTGCGGCCTTTCTTGTGGGCTTGTGCGCCATGGACTACACTCCGTGACGAGGCGCTGGGGGAGCCATCGACCGGCGCAGCGCTACTTGGCCGCGACGGCGTCCACTTCGATCTCGAACAGCAGCTCGTCCCGACATACGTCGTTCTCGGCGATGATCGCCGGGAACGGGGGGATGCCCGTCTCGTCGCAGAACTTACGGAACAAAGGGGCGTCCTTGGCCCGCTTGAAGTAGATCAGCGACCGGGTGACGTCGCCCCAGTCCATCTCGCGGGAGCGCAGGATGGCCCCGACCACCTCCATCGTCTGGCGGATCTGGGCCAGGGAATCGTTGAGAAAGACGCTCTTGCCGTGTTCGTCGATGCTGGCGGTGCCCGAGACGTACATGCGTCGCAGATCGGGCAACTCCAGCTCCACCGCCCGACTGAAGGAGCTGCCGTAGGACGGAGCGGGCGACTGCATCGGCGAGGGGACCTCAAAGGCGCGGACCTCCGGGCTGTCGGTCTTGACGGCGAACACCCCGGCCATCAAAGCGGCCCCTACGAGGTTTCGACCACCGATGCCGGTGCTGGCCGGCAGCAGGCCGTCGAAAACCTTGTGCTCGGTGAAGAACCGGTTGCGGACGCCGTTGAATTCCTTGTACCAGCCCAGGATGTTGTCGTTGTAGAACCAAGTACGAAGCACGTCGCCAAAACCCATGCCGACGGTGTGAAGGAGGCTCTCCATCTGTTCGAAGACGGCGGCGGCTTGTTCGGGACGTTGGGCGCGAATGTCCGGCGGCAGCAGGCCCGCGAGCCGGCAGTACTGGACGACGCCGTCGTCGAAGACCGATCCGGTCCGTCGTCCGTGGACCGACAGCGGACGGACCTGGGCGCCGGTGACCGCCCAAATGTGCACGCCGCAGAGATTGTCGGTCCGGGAATTCTCCACCCAGGCCAAGGGCAGACCTCCGTTGTCGAAAGCATGCGTCAACACCTGCACGGCGTTGCGGTCGCCCGGGGCAAATCCCAGCGTCTCGACGGACACGACCTTCGCGTCGAGCCGGCGCACCGCCTCCGCGGCTCTGTGGAACTGAGAATCCGGCGTCTCGCCTTTCTCAGGGGTGATCGTGATGAAGTGTTCTTGAACTTGATCCCGGCTAACCGTGGTGATATTCAAGCCCGACGCCACTCGTTTTTGAAAACTCGTCAATGCCCAAGCTCCTGCCTTCAACCCAGAATCGTCGCGGAACTCAAACCCTGATTATACCCGAAAAGTCCGTGCGACACAAGGGCTTTTCCGACCGATCTCCAGGTGGGGTCCCTCGCGGTGCCCAGGTCCTATTCGATGCGTCGACGGACCTTCCTGCGGGCCGGTGGCTTGGCGGGCGGCTCTCCCGCCGGCTTTCGGCGACGGTGGGTCGGGGTCTCAACGGGACCGGACGGACGCGCGGTGGCGGTCCGCCGCAAGGCATCGACCTCCGAAGGGGTCAGCGGGCGATACTGGCCGACGCCCAGGCCTTCGATCTTCAGAGGGCCGATCCGCGTCCTTTTGAGCGACTGGACGGACAGGCCCACGCGGGCCAACATCCTTCGCACCTGGCGGTTGAGGCCCTGGCGGATCGTGATCTCCAGATGCGCTTCCTCCCGGCCGTTGTGGAGGATTTTGACGTCGGCCCGACCGGTCTTGCCCTCGGCCAGCCAGACGCCCTTGCGCAGCCGCTCGACCGCGGCGTCGTCCAGATGGCCGCTGACACGGGCGACGTAGGTCTTGGGGACTTTGTACCGCGGGTGTGTCAGAAGGTTGGTCAGCTCCGAATCGTTGGTCAGGATCAGCAGGCCCATCGTGTCGGCGTCCAGACGCCCGACGCAGAAGACCCGCTCGGAGGTCGGCACCAGGCTCACCGCGCTGGGCCTGCCCTGGGGGTCATGGCTGGTGCTGATGACACCCTTGGGTTTGTTCACCAAGAAGTACACCCGCCGGGGAAATCGCAACCGCCGGCCGCTGACGGTGATCTGGTCGTGCTCGGGGTCCGCGAACGCCGGCAGCTCGTCGACGACCTTTCCATTGACACGGACGACGCCCTGGAGGATCAGTTCTTCGCACTGCCGCCGGGAGGCCACCCCGGCCGAGGCCATCACTTTTTGAAGACGTTCTTTCATGGATCAATGCCCGTAGATGACCGCAATGCACGAAAACACCCAGACCAGCACGCCGATCTGGAACGGTCGGTCCCTCAGAATCAGCTTCACAGGGTCACTGTACAATCCCTTTTGCGTCAAGGCGCTGAAGCGGAAGATACAATACAGTACGACAGGCGTCGTGTACACCAGATGATTCGTGCCGAACCGTTCGATGGTCTCGCCATCCATCGCGTACATGAGGAAACAGATGACCGCCAGGACGCTGCTGACGTCGAGCATATGGGCCAGCAGTTCCGGCGTGTACTCGCCCAAGGTCCTGCGGAAGGCCTCGCTGTTTTCCTGGAGCTGGGCGATCTCGCCGCGACGCTTGCTGAAGGCCAAAAACAGCGTCAACGCGAACGTGCACACCACCAACCAGGGCGAGATGAACACGTCGATCGCCACCGCCCCGGCCACCGCCCGCAGGCAGAAACCCACCGCGATGACGGCGCAGTCCAGGATCATCACGTGCTTGAGTCCAAAGGAATACAGAACCATCAACACGCTGTACGCCAAGATGATCCCCGCCAAGATCGGCGAGAGCAGGAAACTGCCGACGAGGGCCGGGCCGAGGCAGGCGGCCGCGACGATTCCGGCGGTCCTGACGCTCACGCGGCCGGCGGCGATCGGTCGGGCCCGACGCTCGGGATGAATGCTGTCGGTCTTGCGGTCGCGGATGTCGTTGACGATGTAGATGGCCGAAGCCGCCAGACAGAAACAAACGAAGGCCCCCGCCGAGCGGCCGACCGCCAGCAGCGCCGGTTCCAACGGACCGGCCAGCCGGCGACTGAAGATCAACGCCGCGAAGACAAACACGTTTTTGACCCAATGCACGGGCCGAAGGAGCGAGAGCAACGTCATGATTCTCTTTGCGATTGACTGTTTGCCGTTCGGTCTGTGCGACGACCACCGACCGCCGCCGCCGAAGGGACACATCATAAATCGCAAACCGCAAATCGTAAATCCAAAAATGCCGCGGTCTTCGCCCTCAGCGACACGCTCTTGGGCCCGGCCGACCTCTGTCGAAGCGGTTTTCGGGCGTCGTCGGACTCTGTCACGACGTTATGGGACGCCTCCCGGGGAGTGCGAACCCTCGATCGATTCGCAGACCTGTAGAAACTCCAGCCGAACGCGGATTCCTTGTTAGTCCTTTCACGCCGGCGAGTTGCGTCGTTGTTTTTTCTTGACGGACGGCCCGTGAATCGCGATAATATGGCTAAATTAGCCGTTTTGGGAGATGCCCGGGTTTACCAAGGAGTTTTTTTATGCCTCCAGGCAAAAGACGCCAAAGCAACGCCATGCTCTATACACTCATCACGTTCGTCGGGCTGTTCATCGTCGCGACGACGGTTGCGGTCGTTTATTACGTCAAGGCCGAGGAACTCCGCACCAGCCGTGATGACCTCCAGGAGCAGGTGGACTCCTTGGCGAACAAGGAAGAGGTCCGGAACCTGGGCAGCATCGTCGGAGCGAAACTGTCGGGCCACAGCAACCTGGGAACCATGGTCGAGCATCTGAACTCCATGGTCCGCCTGGTCAAGGGCGATCCGATTCCTGCCACCTCAGCCGAGGTGAAGGTCGCCAGTACGGCCAAACTCATTGATCCGTTGCTGGAGCAGGCCAAGGCGTTCATTCCGCTGCCGGTTCCCCCGGCGCCGGACCCGAACACGATCGATCCGAACGACCCGACGGAACCGACGGAAACCAAGGCTCCCCAGGTCGCCTTGACCAGTCTGATCCGGGATCTGCTGTCCAAGCTGGGACAGACCACCGCCCAGAGAGACACGGCCGAGGAACAATTGGGAACCCTCCGCAAACGGTTCGACGACGCCGTCGCGACCATGCAGAAGACCGAACAGAACCTCACGGCCAAAGTCGCGGAGTATTATCAGCAGGTTCAGGACATCAAGACCGATTACAACAACCTGAGGGTCCTCGTGCAGCAGAACTCCGACGAACGGGCCCAGACTCTGCTTGTTCAGCTCGAAAAAGCGAGGGCTGAGTCCAGCCAGTTGAACCAGGACCTGCTCAAAACACGGGCGGAACTGACGATGAACCAAGGCAAGCTTGCGGACGCCTTGGCGGCGGTCAACAGCATCAAGCCGACGCCGGACATCGAGTCCACCGCCTTCAAGGCCGACGGCGAGGTCATCCTGGTCGATGAACCGGCCGGGATCGTCCACATCAATCTGGGCACCGAAGACCGCCTCTATCGCGGCCTGACGTTCTCCGTGTACGACCGGGCGGGCGGCATTCCCCGCGACGGCAAGCCCAAGGCCCAGGTGGAAGTGCTGGCCATGGAACGACGGGTGGCGACCGCTCGCATCCTGTCGTGGGACCGCAGGAATCCGATCGCCGTGGGCGACTGGGTGGCGAATCTGATCTGGGATTCCGACCGTCGCAACCGGTTCGTGGTCGCCGGAGAGTTCGACCTCGACCGCGACGGCAAAGTGGACTATGACGGGGTCACGAAGATCGAAGCCCTGATCCGCAAATGGGGCGGCACCGTCTCGCAGGACGTCTCGGCGGAGACCGATTACGTGATCCTGGGGAACACCCCGGTCGTTCCCAGCGAACCTACGCTCCAGGAACAATCGGAAGACCCGTTGGCGCTGCAGCGCTACAACACAGCCCGTCAGGCGAACGAACGTTATCAGCAAATTCGCCGGCGGGCGGAGTCCCTGTACGTCCCGATCTTCAACTACGATCGATTCCTGGCCTTCACCGGCTACGCCACCGAGGTCGCCAAACCGGGCGCGTTCTAACCGTCAAACGATCTCGCGATTCGACGCGAGCAATGCCATGCAAGGCTGCCGGGGTTGCCAAAGACGGATCAGGCAACTGCAGCAGCCTTGACTTTTTTCCGCCCTTATTGCATTGGAGGCTCCACCCCGATCGAGGCGACATGGAACTCGCCGACATAGCCCTCGGCCTCGGGCGACGCAAGGAAGCCCTTCTTGACCGCCACGAAGGTCACTGTGTACGCCGCGCGGATCGCGGCGCCCAGGGGCCGACCGGTGTCGCAGTCGAGCCCTGAGGGGATGTCCACCGCCAGGATGGGCCGACCGAGGGCGTTGACGGCCTCGACGACCGCCAGGTACTCAGGACGCAATTGCCCGCGCAGACCCGTGCCGAACAGGGCATCGACGATCAGACTGGCGTCGCCGCCAAATCGCCTGATGGAGGCCTCAGCCCCCTCGCTGAGAGGGTCCACGCACTCGACGCGATGCCCGAGCCGTTCCAGGACGTCGAGGTTGATCCGGGCGTCGCCCTGGACCTTCGCGCGGTCGCCGCACAAGACCACGGTCGTCGGTATCCCCGCATTGAGCAGATGCCGCGCGATCACGTAGCCGTCGCCACCATTATTGCCCACGCCGCAGAAGACGCAGACCTTCCGATCCGCGGCTTGCGCCAGTTTCCTCATCGCCAGTTCGGCGCAACTGCGCCCGGCGTTCTCCATGAGCACCACGCCGGGAATGCCGACCTCCTCGATGGCCCAGGCGTCCACCCGCCGCACCTCATCCCGGCTCATCACGCGAGACCCCTTTGCCGGTGTATACCGTTCCATCGATCTGCATATCCTCCAACTATACCCCGTGCTGGGATTCGATTCGAGCGTAACGGTAAATGCCCGGCCCAGCACCACCGTGATCCGCCCATTATACGGTTCCCACCACAGGCGCGGATAATCCAAACCTCCGGCAATCTTCCAGAGGTCGTCGGTCCCATTGGCCGTCTCGCCCACGAAGTCCCCACCGGCCTCCAAGAACGTCTTGGCCGTCTGCATGTCGGCGGCCGGCCTGACTTTCCGCGTCCGGCTTTGACTTTCGGAATGAATGGTTCGCTATGTTCCCAACCTGCATAGGGCGCATGACCCGATGTTCACTCGCCCTGATGCAGCCAACTCTCCGACAGGATGGCAAGGTCAACGAAATCAACATCACTGTCGCCATCCAAGTCGCCGGAAAGCGTCCCCCAAGCATTGGTGGCGCTGAGGATCCGGGATAGCGGCAACGTGGGAACGCCGCCATCGAGGACGACCGTCTGCTCCTCCCAGACAACCAGGCTCCTCTTGTCCGTGCCGACCGCGACCGCCGGGGCCGGTATCCCCTGACTGATGGGTTGGTATTTGCCCGGGCCCGAAACAGGCACGGGCTCGCCCAGCGGGGAACCATCTCCATCCACGCGAAGGGCCATGATCCGCTGGGGGGGCAGGGATCCCGGAGTAGCCGGCGAAGGTCCCTGAGCCCACACCACAACGTACGTGCCGTCCGAAGGATCATAGGCGATATCGGGCATGGTGCAGTGCTCCCGCGCCGCCGTTGCCAATGTCACCGTCGGACTTGCCCAACCGGCGTTGCTCATCCGCTTAGCCCTGATGACGCTGTAGTCGCCGCCATCGGGCTGCGCCCAGTAAACGATCAGATAGCTGGCCCAGGCTGGATTGTACGCTACCTTCGGGCACGATTGGTGTTCGTCCAGGCCAAAGTAGTGCCGGGTCGTCGAAGGAACCCCCCTCTCGATAAACTCTCCCCACAGGGCGCTTCCTCCGCTCGAGGTTGTCTGCCACACCACCAGAGACTGCCCGCCCGCACACGCTACGGCCCCGTTGATACTGTTCATCCCTGGCGTCGCCGGACTGAGCCGCATCGCTGACCCTGTCAGGGTCCCGTCATGCTTGACTCGCTGGGCCCATACTTCGTTCCAGACAACTTGGCCCTGCGTCTGCTGGCGCTCGTAGATCACCAGATACTCGTTCATTATCGGATCGCAGACTACCGACGGGCGCAGCTCTTGGGCGGCGGTCTCGGCAACGCGGACGAAGACCTCACTGGGTGTGCCATCGCCGGCCACAAGGGTCGAATTGAGATCTCCGTTGCCGGGAGACAGGGCGTATACGACGAGGAATTGGTTCACGCAGGGATTGTACGCCACGCCCACCTGCTGCTGAACAATGCTGCCCCTCCAGGCGATACCGAAGGGCTTGCCGACCGGCCGGCCCGTAGCATCGAGGACGCGGCCGTTGATGTCCCAGTCGCTCTTGGCGTAGTGATATTCCCAGACGGCCAGGAACAGCCGGTCGCGACTGTTGAATGCCAGCCGCGGCCCCTTCAGGGCCTGGTTCTGCCGGGAGTCCACTTCCACAATGTCGGAGCCCATGCCGCCGGACAGTGCCGAAATGCCGCCAGATCCAAAGTCGCCCGAGGGCATATTCCCAAGAGGAACCTGCAACACCTGACCCGCCGAAGTCTCGCCGCGAAAAAAGAAGAGAATTGCGGCAACACACCCGACCAGCACCACCCTGTTTCTGAGATTCTCGTCGCGTTTCATGTTGTGCCCCCTTTCACTCCTTTCGTTGCGTAGAGTGGAGTCATGCCACTGATATTATCCCCCCACCTATGAACCACCAATCACTGTTCACGGTCTTCTGCAAGCAGTCCTCACCAAAACTTCGGAGAGTTCTTACCTTCGTCAATCCACCAGATCTCCTCGGCGCCAGCAACCGGCTCGCCTATAGAGCCAAGTCGGCCTGAGGTACTGAGACTTGGAGTAAGAAGCTCTTCAGCGGCTCTACTCCTTCTTCCCAGGGTCTGCGATAGACGAGCTGGAGAGTCATCTGCCCTGGATGGAACGCCCTGAAATCGAAGCTTTCCCACCCACCAGCCCCGACAAGGGGTGGATCGCCTGTCTCGCGCGGCTTGAACTGGGCCTCGCCGCGCTTGACCCGTAACGGTCAGCCTGGTATACTGCTGTTCGATGAGCGATGTTCTGATACGGATCAAACGAGCCGTTTTGGCTGGTCGTTATGCCTTCAGCGAGAAGGCCCGCATGGAGATGGAGGCGAACGGCCTCACGGAGCTCGACGTGGCCGAGTCCATTCTCAATGCCGTGGCCATCTACAAAAGACTTCGCTCACAAAGTGGATTGCGTACGCAATCCAAAGAGTACCTTTATGTCATTCAGAGCACCAATTTGGAGGGGCTGATGATCTACACGAAGGGCAAGCTCGTGCGGGAGCCGGAGGCCGAAACGTACTATTTTCTGATCTCGTCCAAGAAGGCTATCTGAGAACAAATGAATACACTACATATCACGATTTGCCCGTCTTGCGGCAGCACCAAAATCCGAAAGGTGCGGCGGAACTGGTCCGGCCGCTTTCAGGGTCGCTCCTACACAGTTCGATCCCTCGAGTTCTACGAATGTCCGGCTTGCGGCGAGAAAGTCTACGACCGGCAGGCCATGCGAAAGATCGAACGCCATTCGCCCGCCTTCGCCAAAACGCACGCCCATTCATAGGGCAGACCCGAGCACACCGACCCCAACTGGCCAGGCCGGCCTCCGCCAAGAACCAAGGTGTTCTTAAACCACGAATTGCAGTAGAGTAGAGGACTGAACGACGGAGCCGCCGTTTAGTCCTCTACTCTACAGGTTTCTCTCCCCTGGAATCTGCGCGCGATGTTCATAGTCAACCTCCGAGTCGATAGGAATGCCTGGCCCGGCCGTCGTGCGAAAGAACCTTTGCCTTCGAGAAGACAGGGCGTTCTGACCGTATGCTCCGTTGTGTCTCTGAGACTCCAATCTACCCCGAGCACGCCGGAGCTTCCACAGATTTCTCGTTCCTGCAACGCGGTTGCGGTCATACGCCCGCGGTCGGCGCAGCGAATTGACGCTGGGGGGAAGGCCTGCTACAATACGCCGCGTGATGGGACGACGGTGGCAGGCAGCGTCCTTCCGATAGCATATTTCACGAGGCCTGGAAACATACGGTCGGCCGTACTGCGCGGGCGCCGACGAGGACCGAAACGACGATGCGAATACTGCTGACGAATGACGATGGGATCTTCGCCCCCGGCCTGGCGGCCCTCTACAAACGACTCGTGGTGATTGGCGACGTGACCGTGGTCGCGCCGACGGAAGGCTGGTCCGGGGCCAGTCACAGCATCACGTTTGCCGAGCCGCTAGCGTGCATGAAGGTGAGCATCGAGGGCCTGTTCACCGGTTTCGGCGTTCACGGCTCGCCCGCCGACTGCGTGAAACTGGCCGCCATGGAGCTTCACAAAGGCCCGATCGACCTGGTGGTCGCAGGCATCAACCACGGCGCCAACGTCGGGATCAACGTCTACTACTCAGGGACTGTGGCCGCGGCGATGGAGGCGGCGTTCCTGCGAATCCCGTCGGTGGCCCTGAGCGTGGCCGCTGAGGAACACACCGACTTCGAGAGGGCCGCCGAGTACGGGATCGCGGTGCTCGAGAGGCTGCTTCCGCTCCAGGCCGGCGACGTGATGAACGTCAATCTCCCCCTGCTGTCGGCAGGCAAGCCGCGGGGTGTCCGCGTAGTCCCGCAGGCGACGTCGGGATTCCACGAGTACTACGTTCCGCACGGCGACGGGACGAGGGAGTTCGTCTTTCGCTTGGCCGGCGGCGCTCCTCGCGCAGAGAAGGAGCCCACCGACACGACGACGCTGGCCGACGGCTACATCACCGTCACGCCGCTAAAGCCGGACATGACCGACCACACAAAAGCCCTCACGCTGAAGGCGAAGCTTGATGCGGCGGAGTTGGGAACGTAGAGACAGAGGGTGATTTGGGGGATTGTGGGTTTGATCGGCAGCCAACGGGCACGCACACATCAACCATCAACAGGACCAAAGGATTTGTATGCCAGAACAACCGAAGACCAGCCAGATCTGCATCGTGACCGTCACCGGCAAAGACCGTGTCGGGATCATCGCGCGACTGGCCACCACGATGGCCAAGGCCAACATCAACATCGTCGACGTCAACCAGAAGATCATGGAGGACTACTTTGTGATGACGATGGCCGCCGACATCGGGCAGGCCACGATGGACATAGGGCAAATCAAGAAACAGCTCGATAGGGTCGGCCGACAAATGGCCCTCACGATCACCATCCAGGATGAAACGATCTTCAAGGCGATGCACAGGGTGTAAGAGAGTTTGAAGTGTTACGTTTCAAGTTTGAAGTAAGAGCTGTCACCGATTCGGGTGATCTCTTTTCCTTGTTTCCTTGAAACTTGAAACTTCCAAGGGATTTTCTGTTATGCGTATCTCGGTCGAAGAAGTCTTTGAAACCGTCGGCATGACGTTGGATCATCATTTCGATATCCGTACCGTCACACTGGGCATCAACTTGAAGGATTGCATGGATCGGGACCTGGACTGGCTGATCAAGCAGGCCCAGGCAAGAATCGTCGAGAAAGGCCAGTTGCTCAACCACTGCGCCGACCGACTGGAGCAGAAGTACGGCATCCCCATCACGAACCGACGGATCTCGATCACGCCGGCCTCGCTGCTTTTGGAGCCCTTGCCGCGTAAGACGATCACCGCGGTCAAGTTCGCCAAAGCCCTCGACGTGGCCGCCAAGAAAGCCGACATCGATTTCCTGGGTGGTTTCGGAGCCATGGTTCAGAAAGGCGCCACCGCAGCCGAGGAAAACCTTATCGATTCGATTCCCGAGGCACTCTCCCAGACCGAACGCGTCTGCGGATTTCTGAATCTGGCCTCCACCCTGGCCGGGATCAACATGAACGCCGTCGTCAAGGTCGGTCACGTCATCACAGACCTGGCCCATCGCTCGGACAAAGGCATCGGCTGCGCCAAGTTGGCGGTCTTCGCCAACGTCCCGGAGGACAGCCCTTTCATGGCCGGCGCCCATCACGGGATCGGGGAGCCCGACTACTCGCTCAACATCGGCATCTCCGGTCCCGGCGTCGTGCGCAATGTGGTGGCGCAGAACCCGGATTGCGACCTCACTCAACTGTCCGAGGTCATCAAGCGAACGGTCTTCAAGATCACCCGCGCCGGCGAACTGATCGGACGAGAGCTGGCCGGCCTGATGAAGGTCGATTTCGGCATCGTGGACATCTCCCTGGCCCCCACCACCTCCACGGGCGATTCGGTCGCCGAGATCATCGAAGCGATGGGCGTCGGAAGGATGGGGTGCCCCGGCACAACGGCGGCGCTGGCCCTGCTGATCGACGCGGTCAAAAAAGGCGGCGCGATGGCCTCCGGCAACGTCGGCGGCCTGTCGGGCACGTTCATCCCCGTCAGCGAGGACGCCGGCATGATCCGCGCGGTGAGGACCGGCGCCCTGACTCTGGACAAACTCGAGGCCCTCACCAGCGTCTGCTCGGTGGGTCTGGACATGTTCGCGGTCCCGGGCGATACCGCGCCTGAAGTCATCTCCTCGATCATCGCCGACGAGCTTTCGATCGGGGTGGCCAACAACAAGACCACCGGCGTCCGCGTCGTCCCCGTTCCAGGCGCCAAGCCGGGCAGTATCGTGCACTTTGGAGGCCTGCTGGGTTCGGCACCGGTTATGAAGATCCAGACCAAGTCCACCTCCGCCAGGTTCGTCCAGCGTCGCGGCCGGATGCCGTCGCCCATCCTTTCCTTGCGGAACTGAAATTTCCAGGGGAATCATGGGCAAATTAGGTCCGAGAACTATTGACAGCCGTTGCGTCCGTTCGATATAGTTGTATCGGTGAGTCGATTTTATCTTCAGGGAACAGATCCTGTCGAAAAAGCATCTTTCTCATTGGGGCATCGCGGCGGAAAACTGTTTCGCAGTGGCGCAGGCCGCTCGGTTTGCGGATGCCGGTTCTCGGACGGAAAGGACGAATGGAATGAGATCCAAAGCGTTTACGTTGATCGAGCTGCTCGTGGTGATTGCGGTGATCGCGATCCTGATGGCGATTCTGATGCCCGCCCTCCAGCGGGCCAGAGACCAGGCCCAGCGAGTTCATTGCGTCAGCAACACCCGGTCCCTTCTGCTCGGCTGGCTGCTGTACAAGGATGACTTCGACGGCAAGATCGTCGGCGGCCACACCGATCCGGGCAACTGGGTCCTCAGGGCCAACAATAACGACAATTGGGACGCCAAGAAGAGAGCGATCAGAGGCGGTCTTCTGTTCAAGTACGTCGGCGAGGAAATTGGCATCTACCGTTGTCCGGCCGACCGAAGAAAAGAAAGTTCGGCTATCCCGGTGGCGTACAGGACTTTTTCCATCTCGGGGGGGGCCAATGGAGAGAGCGGCAGCAGTTGGGGATACGTCAATCTCAAGCTGTACACGCAGCTTAAGAAGCCGGCCCAGCAATACATCTTCGTCGAAGAGATGGATACGCGAGGCGAGAACATCGGGTCTTTTCAGATGAACCCCAAGAACAAAACCTGGACCGACCCGTTGGCCATGTGGCACAACGCCAAGAGCTCGCTCGGTTTCGCCGACGGTCACGCCGAGATGCACACTTGGGAAAGCCAAAGCTTCATAGACTGGTGCAAAAAAGCGATGTACGAGCCGACAAGCTTTACTTTCGGCATGACTCCTCCGGCCGACGATCGGGTGGACATCGAGTATATGAGCAAGGGATTCCCGTATAAGTCCCTCCTGTAGTCCGCCCAAAGAATCGCGAACTGAACCCACCGCCTCCGCCAGATGGCGACTTGGTCTTGCGGAGGCTTGTCTTTTCGCCCGTGTATACGGCTGCGACAATCCTTGTACGCGGTTTCTTCCATCGCTGATACAATGTCCCTGAAGCACGGTGAAGAAGAAACAGGGACCCTTCGAGGGAGGCCTGAGCATGTGGGACGTTTTCGAGCAGCCGTGGACGCTGCTGGGCTTGGCGGTGATCGTTCTGTTCGTGGCCTGGACCATTCGCAGCGTCTGGCCGGAGAAGGCGAGATTCTGGCAGTGGCTGCTCCCGCTGGGCGTCGCGCTGCTGGCATTGGGCCTGGACCATTTTGTTCCCACGGATCTGGAGAAGATCCACGCGGTCGTCCAGGCCGGCGTGCGGGCCGCGGAGGAAGAGGACTGCGTCGCTCTGGCCCGTCTAATCGCCCACGACTACCAGGACTCCTATCACCGGAGCAAAGAAGAACTCATCGCCCATTGCCAAAACCGACTGAACCCTCCCACGATCGAGAAGGTCCGCAGGATCGCCTCGGAAGTAAAGGTCACACCGCCGGAAGCGGTCGCGACATTTACGATCAGTCTCCAATTCCACAAGGACAGCTACTGGGCCAGGGCCTACAAGACCAGCGCCTTGGTCGTCCTGGAGTTCCGCCTCCGCAAGCAGACCGACAAGTCCTGGTTGGTCCACCGGGTCGAGGTAAAGGAGGTGGACAAGATGCCCGTCAACTGGAGCTCCACGTAGCCGACATTCCACTACGGGCTTGTCAACCTTCGCCCGATCTGGTACTCTATCCATTAGATCGTCGATGTTCGTTCTCGGAGGATAGAGAGGTTCTATGCTGACATCGGATGCCGTCGCGGTCGCGGGACTATTGATCATCCGGAGCGTTCAGGGCCAAGCGGGCTCGGTCTTGTCGCTCACGGATCTGCCCTTCAACCCGTTGAAGTTGGCCTTGCTGATCGCCTGGGTGTACCTGTGCCTGTACTTCGTCCAACGGGTGAACTTCAGTCCCCTGGTGCCTGTGGGCTACAGGACGATCGCCAACGTCGTCACCCTGTTCACGGGCCCCTTCCTCCTGCTGACGCTGTTTCTGATCGACACCGTCCGAAAGACCCGCCGGACCCAGGAGAAATTCTTCGATGTTCTCAAGCGGCAAATCCAGCAGGCCGCGACCACCGTTCGCTCGATTCGATTCCGATCCGACGAAGACAACGATGCGATCCAACTGATGGACAGCGCAGGCCGAAGCCTTGATGAAATCTGCGGGCACAGCGACATCAAACGCGTCGACGCACAAATCCTCGGTCTGACCGAAACCACGATCCGCAACGCCCTCGACCGCAGGGCCAGCGACATCCTGATCGACCCCAGGGACGAATCCACCTACAGCCTCCGCCTGCGGATCGACGGGACGCTTCGAACGGTCAAGGAACTGGATGCGGACAAATGCCGCGCCCTGATCAACAGCATCAAGGCCGTCTCCGGCATGGACATCTCCGAGCGGAGAAGACCCCAGGACGGCGGCTTCACCGCCCGACGAGGGGACACGGTCGCCTCCTTCCGCGTTGCCAGCGCCGGCGCCCTGCAGGGCGAAAAACTCTCTATCCGAGTGCTGAACGCCAATGCCGGCGCGTTCACGCTGGCCAAGATGGGTCTGCCCGGAAAGCAGATGACCCTTCTGCAAAGTCAGATCGCCAAGCCCTCCGGCATGATCCTGGTCAGCGGCCCCACCGGCAGCGGCAAGACCACGACCCTGTATGCCCTGCTCAACGAGATCGACCGCTTCACGCGTAACGTGATCACCGTCGAGGACCCGATCGAAGCGGTGCTGCCCCAGGCCAGCCAGATCGAGGTCAATCCCAAAGCCGACATCACGTTCGCCTCGACGCTTCGCAGCGTGCTGAGACAGGACCCGGACGTCATCTGCGTGGGCGAGATCCGCGACGAGGAGACCGCCGAGATCGCCCTGCGGGCCGCCCAGACCGGGCACCTCGTCCTGGCCACGATCCACTGCGAGAGCAACGCCACCGCGATCATCCGCCTGCTGGACCTGGGCGTCTCCCCCCTGCTGCTCTCGGCGGGCCTGAACCTGCTGGTCTCGCAAAGGCTCATCCGATGCCTGTGCGAGGAGTGCAAAACGCCGGCCAAACTCAGCGAAAGCCAGATCGTCAGCTTCCGCAACAAGGGGATCGAGCCCAGGGAGATCTTCCAGGCCGTCGGCTGCAAACGCTGCGACAACACCGGCTACTTCGGACGAACCGCGATCCTCGACCTGATGGTGATCGACAGCACGATGCGAAACGAGATCGCCAAGAACGACTCGTTGATCGGCCGGCTCCGGGCCCAGGACAGCCAGAAGGGCTTGGCCGACCTCCGCAAGGCGGGCCTGCAGAAAGTCGTCGCCGGCGTTACAAGTCTGGACGAAATCAAACGAGTCGTGGGGTGAGCCGATGGTATTCTGGATTGCTGTTCTGACGGGGGCCTTGTTCGTCTGGCTGGCGGTACGCAGAGGTTTCTACGAGAGCTGGGCCCTGCTCTTCAACGTCCTGGTCTCGATCTACATCTCGGTCTTCCTGGCGCCGACGGTGGCGCGATTCGTCCCCATGCCCGGCGGGGCCGCCTGGTGCATGGCCTTGAGCATGCTGGTTCTGGCCGGCGGCACGTTCGCCATCCTGCACGGTCTGACCTGGGTCTTCCTCACCGGCCAGTTCAGCATCCGCTTCCCGAGCCTCTTCGATGTGGTCTGCTCGGGCATCCTGGGCTTCGTCGCGGGGTTTCTGATCCTGAGTTTTGCGGCCCTGGCGCTTTCGACCACGCCCCTGGCGCAGCACAAGATCGTCACGACCCTGGGCCTGGGCCGGGACGGGCAGAAAGCCAATGTCGCAGGCCTGGCCCGCGGCCTGGACCTGATCCACACGGTGGCAAGATTCGCCGACAGCGACACGAGCCACGCGGCCATAACGAAGCTCCTGGACACCAGCGATGAGCTGGCCGCAAACGACGAATCCCGGCCCGAACCAAACGAACCCAATCCGGCCCCGCCCCAGCCGCAACCGCAAGAAGACAAGGGCTCCAAACCCCCCGCCGGCCTGCAAAGACGAAGTATCCCCGATCCCCTTTGACAAGAACTCGGAGTCTCTTCCGATTTCCCTCCTGCATCTAATGTGAGCATAGTCGATACCGCTATAGTCACAGTACGATTGCCTTCTGAGGAGGCAATCGTCATGACCAGGATCAAGCCGTCGGATCTGGAGATGCAGGTGCTTTCGGTTCTGTGGGAGCGGGGTCCTTCGACCGCTCGGGAGGTCCTGGAGGCCATACCCGACGGCAAGAAGCGGGCCTACACCTCCATCCTCTCGGTCATGCAGGCGATGGAGCGATCTCAAACCCCGCTCGCCGTGATGCCTTGCGGTAGAGGGAGATTTGGGGTAGAAAGGAACACCAGTTGCAACCGACACAGGGACTCAGCGTCCAGGAATTCGGGGTACGATATGAAAAATCGCGTTCAGTTCGCCGTCGTCGCCTCCATCGTTCTGTGCGGAACTGCTCTGGCAGGTGAAATCCGATGGAGACATCTGTCCACCGCTACAGGCGATTTGGAGACCCCGAACCGCGGGAATCAGCAGACCGCCAGTCTCGTCTGCGACATCGACAAGGATGGCGTGAACGATTTCGTGATCGCCGAGCGGACACAGGCCCCGGCCTTGGTCTGGTATCGTCGTGCGGCAAGCGGGTGGACAAAGTACGTGGTCGAGGGTCAGCCCCTGCACATCGAAGCGGGCTCCGATTCGTTCGACATCGACGGCGACGGGGACCTCGACATCGTCTTCGCGGGCGACTGGCAGAACCACTTCGTCTGGTGGTGGGAGAACCCCGCCCCGGACTTCGATCCGCAGAAGCCCTGGATCCGGCACGTCATCAAGGACTTCGGCGGCAACAAGCACCACGACCTGACCTTCGGCGACTTCGACGGCGACGGCAAGGCGGAACTGGTCTTCTGGAACCAGGGCGCCAGGAAGCTCTACCTCGCCCAGATCCCGGAGAACCCGCGACAGGCCAAGTCCTGGAAGTGCCTCGAGATCTACTCGTACTCCAGCGACAGCGAAATGATGCAGCGTCAGACCCGACCCTACCCCGGCTTCAAGGGGATCAACGAGCATGAGGGCCTGGCCAAGATCGACATCGACGGCGACGGCAAGCTCGACATCATCGGCGGAGGCCGGTGGTTCAAGCACGTCGAAGGCACGACGTTCGTCCCGAACATCATCGACGCGAGCTACCAGTTCACAAGGGCCGCCGCAGGCCAGCTCATCGAAGGTGGCCGGCCGGAGGTCGTGTTCGTCGTGGGCGATGGTTGGGCGCCGCTGATGATGTACCAGTGGGTCAAGGGAACGTGGGTCCCGACGGAGTTGGTCCCGGAAATCGACTGCGGCCACTCGCTGGCGATCCTCGATTTCAACAAGGACGGTCATCTGGACATCTGGGTCGCCGAGATGCGGCTCAACGACGGCAACCCTGACGCCAGGAACATGCTGCTGGTGGGCGACGGCAAAGGCAAGTTCGAAACGGTTGTGATCTCCAAAGGCATCGCCAACCACGAGTCCAAGATCGCCGACCTCGACGGCGACGGCGATTACGACATCCTCGGCAAGCCCTACTCCTGGCAGACGCCCCGCCTGGACATCTGGCTCAACGAGGGATGGAAATAGGCGTCGTCAACCCATGGACATAGGGCACGCGCCGCCCGAGCAGCCGCCGCAGACAGGCAGCGACGAGCACGAATCACAGGTCGGGCCCTCCGCGGCCTTGCCCACAGCGAAGCCGGAGAGCAGTTTGTCCGTCTCGGCGCCGCATTTCTCGCACTTGGGCTTCTGGGCGTTGAGACTCTTGTGAAGCACTTCCATCACGTGGCCGCACTTGGCGCATCGATACTCGAAAATCGGCATATCCAGTTTCCTTCAAAACCGCCGCATCCTGGGGGCGATTCCCTCGACGGATGCGAATCACTGTATTACTGACGATGTCTTGTTTCAGTTCGAGACCATAGGACCTATGGGACGAATGGGACTCATGGGATCTGGGCTGCCGTCTCCGCGCTGCGGAGGATCGACAGCCGGCCCAGTTCGCAATTCAGATGGCGGGCCAGGACCGCGCACTTGGGCTTGAGCAGGAAGAACACGTCCTTTCGCGTGTCGTCCATCGATTCGAAATTGCCTTGCCCTTTGGCGATGATCAGGTCGGCCCGCTCGAACCGGCTGCGGAAGGCCTCCGAGCAGGTCTCCAGGATCGTGCCCGGGGCGTCCGAGCCGTTGTCGATCACTTCGACCAGGTCCGTCAGACCCGCGACCTCAGCGTCGGCCATCAGGGCATCGTTGAGGATCGGGGCGCCGCGGACCGCGTATGTGAGCTTCTCGCGGGGCATCCGCTCGACGAGCAGTCGATCGAAGACGATCTCGCCGGTGTTGTCGCCGAGGAACAGGATGTCCTGGGCCTGGGCGACCGCTTGTTTCAGGGCTTCCAGTGCGTCGCGATCCAGCGGTTCGGTCAACGATCGCAGGATCGCCTCGTGCACCACGTCCTGCGCGACGTGGGAGTTGACGCCGAAGTCGATGATGTTGCCTGCGATGGACAGCCGCACCGCGGTCTCGAACGGATCGGGAGAACTCTCGACCCGCTGACGCAACTCGGGATACAGCGCGAGGGCGAATTCGTTGTACCGGTGCTTCACTTCGCTGTAAGGGTCCGCCACGCCGGTGATCTGCCGCAGGAAACGATGGATCTGCTGCGCCATCGCCGGCGGGCTTTGCCGCATGTCCATCCGTTGCCACATCCCGAGCAGCTCGCGAAGCACCCGCTCGTGCATCGCCTCGTCGTCGGTGATCATCCGCACCGCGTCCAGCACCTGCCGGACCGAGCACGGGACACAATCGAAATACGTTCGCATAGAACCCTGTCAAACATCCTGCCCTGCCCCGGCTGAAGACTGGAGCCTCCTCCATAGAAAGGCCGCCCGCCGGTTTCGACAGGAAAAGGGTATTAGAACCCATCCCAAAACCTCAAGGTAATGCAGGGTCATGGCCGATATAAGGCTCATGGACCTGACCAATGAACAATGGGAACGTATCGAACCATTCATTCCGAAAGCCAAAGCGGGACCCGGCAAGTC